>MDSZ01037108.1_pt1 | contig 10997 bp, 11 predicted proteins | sample 811201 | NCBI WGS metagenome assembly MDSZ01 (sample SAMN05326647, study PRJNA326480) | marine metagenome | isolation source: seawater | place: Indian Ocean: North | collected 2010 | reverse complement strand
ATATTTGATTTTAGCAAATAAAATAAAAAAAGATAAAAAGTTAAATGGAGAAGTATTTAATTTTGGTCCACCTAAAAATAGAAATTATAGTGTGATAGATGTTGTAAAAGAGATAAAAAAAAATTGGAACAAACTTGATTGGGAGTCTAGTAAACTTACTTACTCTGAGTCAACTCTTTTAAAGCTAAACAGTAATAAATCTCTTAGAATTCTTAAATGGAAAAATAAATTAAAATTTAAAGAATTAATTAAGTTAGTAACTGATTGGTATAAATGTTTATACGAAAAAAAAAATATTTATAATTTTTCTTTAAATCAAATAAAAAACTTTGAAAAAAAATAAATGAAAGTCGTGATATTAGCTGGGGGATTTGGAACCCGTATATCTGAGTATACAAAAACTATTCCAAAACCAATGATTTCAATAAATAAAATTCCAATTTTAATTCATTTAATTCATCATTATAAGAAATATAATTTTAAAGAATTCTTTATAGCCGTTGGTTATAAATCCAAAATAATTAAAAACTATTTTAAAAAAAAAAAAATCAAAGATTGTAAAATAAATATAATTGATACTGGATTGAAAACTATGACAGGTGGAAGGTTAAAAAGATTATCAAAATATCTAAATCAAGAAACTTTTTTGATGACTTACGGAGATGGGTTGAGTGATGTAAATTTAAAAAAATTAGTAAAATTTCACAGAGAAAAAAAAAAAATTATGACACTTACGGCTGTAAGACCTCCTGCAAGATTTGGGGCTATAAAAATTAGAAATAGCACAGTTAAGTATTTTAAGGAAAAATCAAGCATTGATGAAGGTTGGATAAATGGTGGTTTTTTTGTAATTGAGCCTGAAATATTTAAATACATAAGTAATGATAAAACTTATCTTGAAAGAGGACCACTAGAAAAAATTGCAGCTCTAGGGAATTTAGTTGCTTATAAACATCATGGTTTTTGGCAATGTATGGATACTTTGAGGGATAAAGAAACTTTAGAAAAAAAATTTAAAAAAAGTAAAAAAAAAATTTTAAGTTGAAAAAAAATAAAATTTTAATTGCTGGTGGTACAGGATTTATTGGTTATCATTTAGCCAAAAAATGCTTAGATCTAAATTGGTCAGTGGTAAGTATTTCTACAAAATCCCCAATAAAAAAAAAAAAATTAAAAAATGTTAAGTATTTAAAAATAGATCTATCTAAAAAAAAATTACTTGAGAATTTACCTACAAATTTTGACTATGTTGTAAATCTAGCTGGTTATGTTGATCACTCTGATAAAAAAAAAACTATGCAAAGCCATTTTTATGGATGTAAAAATTTGGCAACATTTTTTGTTGATAAGGAAATTAAAAAATTTATTCAAATCGGCTCAAGTGTTGAATATGGTAAACTTAAATCGCCTCAAAGAGAAAACAATAAAAATCCACAAAAATCCTATTCTGTTTATGGTAGAGCAAAACTTTTAAGCACTAAATTTCTGTTAGAACTTCATAAAAAATATGAATTTCCAAGTACAATTCTAAGATTATATTTGGTTTATGGTCCTATGCAGGATGAAAATAGAGTAATTCCAATCACAATAATGAATGCAATCCGAAATAAAAAATTTGATTGTTCATCAGGGTATCAAATAAGAGACTTCATATATATTGATGATTTAATTAATGTATTGATAAAAATACTAAAAAATAAAAAATTAGATGGTGAAATAATCAATATAGGATCTGGAAAAACTATTAGTATAAAAAAATTGATTTTAAAAATTTGTAAATTTTCTAAAGGTGGAAAACCACAATTCAATAAAATTCCTCTTAGGAAAGATGAAATAATTAAACTTTACCCTCTTTTATCCAAGGTCAAAAATTATGTATCTTGGAATGCTAGAGTAAGTTTAGACAAAGGTCTTAAGAGGACTATAAGATATTTTAAAAAGGAAGTTAAGATTAAATAAAAATGAATTTAGAATATAATCATTTAAGTTTTTTGAAATATGGGTTAGTCATTTTTCCGTTATTATTGTTGTTGGGCCCTTTAGTCTCAGAATTATTTTTAATATCAATAGTTATATTTTTTGTATTTCAAATTATAAAAGAAAAAAATATAATTTTTTATAAAAATAAATTTCTAATTTTTTTTACTCTTTTTTATTTATCTACTATCTATTCAACACTTTCAAACTTTTATAATTTAGAAAGTACAATAGGTGCAATATTCTATTTTAGAATACCATTGTTTGCTTTTTCAATTTGGTTTATTTTGGAAAAAATTGATATTTTTAAAAAAAAAGTAATTCTATTTTATGTCTTTCTTTTTTTAACAATAATTTTTGACTCATTATTGCAGTTCTACTCAGGAAAAAATATCTTAGGTAATGAGGTTATTTCAAATCGAATTTCTAGTTTTTTTGGTGAAGAGCTTATATTGGGAAGTTTTATAGTCAAAGTTCTTCCAATTTTTTTAGTTTTTTTAGTGATGGATGATTTTTTTGACGTTAATAATAAAAAAAAATATTTCCTTTATATATTCATTGTATCATTAGCATGTTTTGTTGTTTATCTATCAGGTGGTAGAACATCTTTTTTTTTGTTAATTTTGTTTTTTTTGACATTATTTTTTATTTCAAAATATCTTAGAAAATTTATTTTTTTTACAACCTTAACGTTTGTTATCTTAACATTTCTTTTATCAAGTTTTCAAAATGCATCTAAAATTAATCCTGCACATAGAATGTTCGTAAAATCTTATAATCAAATAATTGGAAAAAATATAACAGAATTTAAGGAAGATGAAAAAATCATTGAGTCTTATAAAAAAAAAATTTTAGGCAAATTCTACATATTTACACATGATCACCAAGGACATTACATTTTATCTTATAAGATTTTTACAGATCATCCGATTGCAGGCACAGGTATTAAGGGCTTTAGATACCTGTGTAGGAATAACATATATATATTAGAGAACAATGACGGTTGTTCTACTCACCCACACAATACGTATATGCAAGTTCTGGTTTCAAATGGTTTAGTTGGATTTTCTCTGTTAATTTTTGCTTTTATTTATATTTTAAGAGAAATACTTTTGTGTAGAAAAAAGATTGATTATCAAAAAAAATTTAACAAAGATGAGACCTGTAAAGCTATTTTATTAGCATCTATTTTTGTTAATTTTTGGCCTTTAGTTCCAAGTGGTAATTTTTTCAATAACTGGCTATCGATGATTTATTTTTACCCAATAGGCTTTTACTTTTATTTTAATCATAAAACCAAACAAAAAAAAAACTAAAATGGTAATTTTTTAAATGATTTGTTTTTACAATAAAATACGAACAAAAAATGGAAAATTTAATTAGTATCATCATTAATTTCCATAATGGAGAAAAGTACTTAGAAAATTCTTTGAAGAGTGTTCTTAAACAAGATTATAAAAATTTTGAACTGATATTATGGGATAACGCCTCAACAGACAATTCAAAAAAAATAATAGATAATTTTAAAGACAAAAGAATAAAATATTTTCAAAATTCTATTAAAGATAATCTTTATAAAGCTAGAAATAAAGCAATATCACAATCCAAAGGTGATTTAATTGCATTTTTAGATTGTGATGATTGGTGGGAAAAAGATTATTTATCTTCAAGAGAAATTTTTTTTAAAAATAAAAATTTTGATTTTTATTATTGTAATACAAATCTTTATTTTGAAAAAAAAAGAAAAATAAAACTTTACAAAAATTTTTCATTACCCTCAGGAAAAATATACTCTTTTTTATCAAAAGATTACTTCATTATAATTAGTGGTGTCATCTTTAGAAAAGAGCTTTTTCAAAAATTTGGTAAGTTTAATGAAAATTATAATATCATTGGAGATTTTGATTTTTTAATGAAAATTTCAAGTATTTGTAATGCTCATGCAATAAGTTTACCATTAATTAATTATAGAATTCATGACGAAAATTTTTCCAAATTAAATACCGAAATATTTTATAAAGAATACAAAACTTGGTTTGAGGAAAATAAAAAGATAAAAAAAAATTTTGATTTTAATAAAAACATTATCAATTATGAAAAAAGACTCAGTTTTCTTGAAATATCTTTTTTGATAAATAACTCAAAAAAAAATCTCAGAGTTTTTAAAAAGATAATTCAACATAAAAATTTTCTTCAAAAAATAAAATTTTTAATACTTTTTTTTTCTCCAAAAATATTACATAAATTCCTTAAAAAATAAAAATTATAATTGATGTTATTTTTGAAAATCTTGCACAAATTATATTTTTTTATGATTGGATATATAAAATTAATAATTATTATCTAGAATTATTAATGTTTTCTAATAAATATTATAAATAAAACATGTTAATAATTCTTTTATTATTATTTAATTTAATATTGTTTCTCAATTTAGGTAAAATTTCTAAAATTTTTAATATTTACGATTTTCCAGATGGAAAATTGAAACTGCATAAAAAAAAGACACCGATAATTGGTGGTATGATTTTAGTAATTAATTTTTCAATAATATTTATTTATTAAATATTTTTTTTGAATAATTTTTTATCTTCAGATTTACAAAACTTTGATAACTTAGAATTATTTTCACTTATAATCTTTATATATAGTTATTTTTTTTTAGGGTTATATGATGATAAGTATAATTTAAAACCATTAAAGAAATTATTGATATCTATTCTTATAATTTTAATAACAACTTTCTTAAATCAAAATTTAATTATTAATAATTTTACTTTATCATTTTATGATAAAAGAATTTTTTTGGAAAATTCATCTATTATATTTACAATATTTTGCATTTTGATTTTAATTAATGCATTAAATTTTTATGATGGCGTGAATGGGCAATCATGTCTAATTTTTTTAGTTTTTTTTATTTATCTATTATTTAGAGGAGATTCAAATATTTTTTATTTATTTTGTATTCTATTAATCTTAGTAGTCATGTATGCAAATTTTCGAAATATGCTTTTCTTAGGTGATAGTGGGATTTATTTGTTAAGTATTATTTTATCAATATCTTTAATTTATGAATACAATATTCACAAAAATATAAATTATGCAGATGAAATTTTTTTCTTACTTTTGTTACCCGGATTTGATCTTTTAAGATTAACTTTAAACAGATCTTTAAATTCAAGAAACCCCTTTTTAGGAGACAGAAATCATATTCACCATCTTTTAATAGATAAATATTCATTAATATTTTCTAATATGATCCTTTTCTTTTTGTCTATTTTGCCAGTAATTTTATTTATATTTTTTGAGCTAAATTTCTTTTTAGTTTTTTTTCTATTTTTTATTATATATGTATTTTTGATAAATTTTTTAAAATCTAGTAATAAAAAATAAAAATGATAAAAAATAAAAAAATTTTAGTTGTTGGTGCTGGAGGATTTATTGGTGGCCATTTAGTTAAAAGATTATTAGAAAATAACAATATTATTGTTGCAGTTGATATAAAACCTAAAGAATATTGGTTTCAGGATTATGATAATGTAAAAAATCATTATTCAACTGATATGAAAGAAATCAATAATTGTAGAAAAGTTACAAAAGATATTGATTATGTTTTTAATATGGCCTGTAACATGGGAGGTATGGGTTTTATTGAGAATAATAAAGCGGAATGTATGCAATCAGTTTTAATAAACACTAATTTGCTGATTGCATGTAAAGAAGATGGGATTAAAAAGTATTTTTTTTCATCAAGTGCTTGTGCTTACAATAAAACTAAACAACAAAGTACATTTATAGATGGACTTAAAGAAAAAGATGCATATCCAGCAGATCCAGAGGATGGTTATGGTTGGGAGAAATTATTTAGTGAAAGAATGTGCAGACACTTTAGGGAAGATTTTGGTATTGAGACTAGAATAGCAAGATATCACAATATTTATGGCCCTTTTGGAACATATGATGGTGGGAGGGAAAAAGCTCCCGCAGCTTTATGTAGAAAAATTATCAAAGCTAAAAAGACCAATGAAAATAAAATTGAAGTTTGGGGAGATGGACAGCAAACAAGAAGTTTTCTATATATTGATGATTGTATCGAAGGGACTTTAAGGTTGTTTGAGTCTGATTACTCTGAACCAGTAAATATTGGAAGTGATGAACAGGTATCAATAAATCAAATGATTGATATGATTGAGGATATTTCAGAAATTAAAAAACTTAGTCGTGATTATCAACTACATATGCCTAAGGGTGTAAGGGGCAGATCAAGTAACAATGATTTAGTTAAAAATGTTTTAAATTGGAGTTTTAAAATAAAACTAAAAGATGGTCTTGAAAAAACGTATAACTGGATAAATAATGAAATGAATAAACATGGCTCAAATATCAGTAGATTTACTAAATCTTAAATATTGTCTTATTAATTTAATTTTTAATAATCTGTGATTTTTTATTAATAACTAAGTAATGGCTCGAAGTATAATCTTTAAGAAAATCAAGTTTAATAATCTCAAAATTACAAATTTTAATAAATATATTGTTAAAAAAGGATTATTTGTCTTTCCAGCCGCTCCTGCTCTAGCTTCTATAGAAAAATCTTATAAATATTATGACTCAATTAAAAAAGCTGATTTCGTTTTTTTTGACAGCGGTTTTTTTGTTTTATTGTTAAAAGTTTTTAAAAATATAAGTGTAAAAAAATTCTCTGGATATAAATTTTTAAGTTTATTTTTAAATTATTTAGAAAAAAATAAGAATAAATCAATTTTTTGTATTGATCCAAATTTAAAATTTTCTAAATCAAATAAAAATTTGTTTAAACGTTTAGGAATAAAAAAAATACATAATTATCTAGCACCAAAATATCAAATAGAAAATATTTCAGATAGAAAACTTTTGAAGAAGATAAAAAAAGTAAAACCTGATTTTATACTCACAAATATTGGCGGAGGAAAACAAGAAATTTTAGGATTATATTTGAAAAATAATCTTAAAAAAAAAATAACTATACTTTGTACTGGAGCTGCAATTTCATTTTTTACCAAAGATCAAGCACCAATCAATAGTCTAATTGATCGATTTTATCTTGGATGGTTTTTAAGATTAATATTCAATCCTTTGGTATTTTCAAAAAGATACTTGTATAGTCTAAGATTAATACCAATGGTAATTTTAAGCAAAATTAAAATTATACATTAACTTAATCTAGATAAAACTTATTGATTATATTATATAAATAGAATTAATTACAAACGAGTGATAAAATTTTTATGAAAAAAAAAAGAGCTTTAATATTTGGAGTTACAGGACAAGATGGTGCTTATTTATCAAAATTTTTGCTAAATAGAAATTACATCGTTTATGGAGTTAAAAGACGATCATCGATAATAAACACACAAAGGATTGATGATATTTATAAAGATATTAATTATAAATCAAATTTTGTTCTTTTATATGGGGATTTAACTGATGCCTCATCAATATTAAACTTAATTAAGAAGGTAGTTCCTAACGAGATATATAACCTTGCGGCACAATCTCATGTAAAAGTTTCCTTCGAGGTTCCAGAATATAGCGCAGATGTGAATGGCCTTGGAACACTAAGAATTCTTGAAGCAATTAGAAGTTTAAATTTTGAAAAAAAAGTAAAATTTTATCAAGCGGGCACATCTGAAATGTTTGGAAAGACAACAACAAAGTTTCAAAAAGAGGGAACACCTTTTCACCCTGTAAGTCCCTATGGTGTCTCCAAATGTTTTGCACATTGGATTACTAAAAATTATAGAGATGCATATGGAATTTTTGCTTGTAATGGAATTTTATTCAATCACGAAAGCCCTATTAGAGGTGAAACTTTTGTTACAAAAAAAATTATTCAAGGATTGGTAAGAATTCAACAAGGTTTTCAAAAAAAATTATTTTTAGGTAATTTATATTCCAAAAGAGATTGGGGCCATGCAAAAGATTACGTTGAGGCAATGTGGAAAATGTTACAACAGAAAAAACCTGGTGATTATGTAATTGGCACAGGAAAAACTTTTACAATTAAAGATTTTGTAAATAGAGCTACAAAAAAAATGAAATTAGATATCAAATGGATAGGTAAAGGTATTAAAGAAAAGGCAATAAATATTGAAAATAAAAAAGTTATTATAGAATGCAAAAAAAGATATTTTAGGCCTTTGGAAGTCGACTACCTAAAAGCTAACGCTTCAAAAGCAAAAAAATTATTAAAATGGACACCAAAAATTTCAATAGATTATCTTATAGATGAAATGATTAATCACGAGCTAAAAAAAAGTAATGATCAATATTAATAGCAGAGTGTTTATTGCTGGTCACAAAGGAATGCTTGGATCGTCAATTTTCAGAAAACTTAAAATTAAAGGATATAAAAAAATAATTACAGCTGATAGAAAAAAACTTGATCTTAGGAATCAAAATGCAGTAATAGAATTTTTTAAATATAAAAAGCCTGAGGCTGTAATAATAGCTGCTGCGAGAGTGGGTGGAATTAAAGCAAATATTAAGCATCCAGCAAACTTTATTAGTGATAATTTACAAATTCAAACAAACCTAATTTCTTCAAGTCATACTTTTAATGTAAAAAAATTAATTTTATTTGGCTCAAGTTGTATTTATCCAAAAAATTTAAAAAAACCAATTAAAGAGGACCAAATTATGACGGGAGTTTTGGAGGAAACAAATGAAAGTTATGCCATTGCAAAAATTGCTGGAATTAAAATGATTCAATCTTTTAATAAGCAATATAATAAAAATTATTTGTGTCTTATGCCTTGCAACTTATTTGGTCCAAATGACAATTATCATTTGCAAGATTCACATTTTTTACCAGCTTTAATTAAGAAAATATATTTAGCAAGTAAAAAAAAAGGAAAAAAAAAAATTGTTAAATTATGGGGAACAGGAAAACCTTTAAGAGAAGTTCTACATGTGGATGAAGTAGCTAATGCATGTGAATTTTTTCTTCGGAAAAAAACAAAAAAATCTTTAATCAATATTGGGTCACCTGTAGAGATGAGTATAAAAAATTATGCTAATTTGATAAAAAAAAAAATTGATCCTGATGTGATAATAAAATTTAATAATGATAAAAATTTAGATGGTGTAATGAGAAAAAAATTAAATTTTACTTTGGCAAAAAGTTATGGATGGAAATCAAAGATGAACTTTTCAAAAGATTTAGATGAAATAATACGAGACTTTAAAAATTATCATAGATAATATCAATGTTTTTTTTTCAAATACTTATTTTTATTGTAGGTATTACTTTGGTATCAGTGTCGATATCTGGATTTGGAAAACTTATCAACTTAAGTATTAAAAAAAATTTTTTCCTTAATATATTTTTGGGTTTTATACTAGTAACTTTTACCATAACAATCATTCACTTTTTTTTTGAAATAAATATTTATATAAGTATTTTAATTTTCATTTCAGGGATATCAATTTTTTTTCATAAAAGAAAAATTAGTCCATTAAAATTTATTAAACTCGAAAATATTTATTATTTTGTAATAATTTTTTTACTTATACCTATTTTTTTATCACAAAAATATCATGAGGATTTTGGATATTATCATCTTCCATATGCCTTAGGTTTTATTGAAGAAAAAATAATTTTTGGTTATGCAAATATTGATCAATCTTACGTTTACAATTCTATCTGGTTAAATTTATATTCAATTTTTTTTTTAAGTGGTAAAAATTTTGATTTTTTAACTTTACCATCATTTTTATTATATTTATGTTTTATATTATTTTCCTTTTTTCAAATAATTTTAGAAAATAAAAAATCAAGTAGTGATTATTTTTTATTAACAGCGTTATTTTATTTTATTTTAAAATTTACCAGAATTTCTGAATTTGGGGTAGATTTACCAGCCTCAATATTCGCAGTACTTTCAATTTACTATTTTTTAAAATTTTCTGAGATTAATTTAAAAGAAGAGAGGAAAGAATATTTTTTTTTAATTTTAATTTTTTCAATTTTTGCAATTTTAATTAAATTGAGTACTATTCCTTTAATTTTTTTACCATCATACCTGTATTTAAAATATTTTAAAGATTTAAATTCTGAGATTTTTAAATCTAAATTTTTGTTCATTTACTTTCTTATTGTCACGTTTCTAATTCAACAATTTATTTTCACCGGTTGTATATTTTTTCCATCAAATTTAACATGTTTAAATGTAAGTTGGTTTAGTGAGGATAATATAAATTTATCTAAACAGCTTGAACTAATTAATAAAAGCTATTCTAGTATAGGAGAAGATATTTTAACTCCGTCAGAATATTTGAATGACTTTAATTGGTTAAGTTATTGGTTTAAGAGAAATTATATTGAAATTTTAGAGCATCTGGTCACTATTACTTTACCTATTATTTTATTTCTATTTTTTCAAAAGAAAAAGACTAATAGAAGATTGATCTTGAATGATAAGTTGGGATTATATGTTTTTTTAATCTTGGGATTATTATTTTGGCTTAATTTTTCACCAGTTTACAGGTTTGCAATATATCTATTTTTAACTTTAATTTTCATTTTATTTGTTAGCTATTTAAGATCTAAAAGTTTTTCAAAAAGGGTATTCACGATTTTTATATTCACTTTTATTTTTTTTAGTTTTTTAAAAAATGTAGCAAGGTTAACAAAAGAGGAAGAAGTTTTTTTAGGTATTCTCAAAATAGATAATAGATATATAGTGAATCATGAAAGCACTAATGATCTTAAAAAGATCTATCAGCCAGATATCAAAAATAATTTGCAAAATGGTTGGCAAGGAAGGCTTTGTTGGAGCACACCTTTTATTTGCTCTTATAACAAGCTAGAACTCAAAAAAAAAAATGGATATTTAATTATTAATAAATAAGTTAAACAATAATGATTAATAAAAAAATATTTAAACTTTCTATAATAATTCCGTGTTACAATGAAAAAGACACAATCGAGGAAATTTTAAAAAAAATAAATCAAAGCTTAAAAAATTACGAACTTT
>MDSZ01200214.1_pt1 | contig 10998 bp, 9 predicted proteins | sample 811201 | NCBI WGS metagenome assembly MDSZ01 (sample SAMN05326647, study PRJNA326480) | marine metagenome | isolation source: seawater | place: Indian Ocean: North | collected 2010 | reverse complement strand
GGTCTTTCGTGAGCTTCTCTTATGTTAAGAGCAGGAAAATTAAGTATTGATGACTCCTCTGAAATTGTTCCACTATCTGATAGTGTCACTTTGGCATTTAATTGAAGATTATTATAATCACTAAAACTCATTGGTTTCGAAAAGTTGATTCTCTTATCAAATTTCCTATCTAAGGAGTCTATTCTTTTTTTTGTTCTTGGGTGGGTTGATACAACTATCGGGAGCTCAAACTCCTCTATTAAACCGTCCAAAACCTCTAAAAATTTTGAAAAATTCTTATCGCTATCAATGTTTTCTTCCCTATGAGCGCTAATTAAGAAAAAATTCCCTTTCTCTAGACCATATTTATCTAGAATATTTGAATTATTTATTTTTTTAGAATTCTTGTTCAGAACCTCTTTCATAGGGCTTCCAGTTTTAATTATTAAATCTTTTGGAAGTCCCTCACTTAAAAGATAATCACGAGCAATTGAGCTATACGGTAAATTCACATCTGCAATATGATCAACAAGTCTCCTGTTTATTTCTTCAGGAACCCTCATATCAAAACATCTATTACCTGCCTCCATATGAAATGTTGGAATCCTTTTTCTTTTAGCTGCTAAAAGAGAAATACAGCTATTGGTATCTCCTAAAACCAAAACTGCATCTTGTGGATTGATGTCAAGCAAGTCATCCATCTTATCTAGAACAGATCCAATTGTCTTTAAAGCGGAATCAGTAGCGCATTCTAAAAAATGATCTGGTTTTCTAATTTCTAGATCTTCAAAAAATATTTCATTTAATTCGAAATCATAATTTTGACCTGTGTGGACAATTGTATGATCGCATGTTTCATCAAGTCTTTTCATTACTTGCGATAGCCTAATTATCTCTGGCCTTGTTCCCACCACCGTCATTACCTTAAGTTTTTTCATTTTTTATACCTCATGTGAGAATGTGTCTGGCTTTTTCTCGTCAAATATTTCATTAGCCCAGAGTAAAACAATCATCTCATTTTCTCCAACATTTGTAATATCATGAGCCCATCCTGGAATGCTTTCAACAACTTGTAGTTTTCTATTATCTGTGAAAATCTCAAATTTCTTATTATTATCCAACGATCTAAATCTAAATCTAGCTTTTCCTTTAATTACTAAAAACTTTTCAAGTTTTGTATGATGGAAGTGCTCTCCTCTTGTAACTCCAGGATTTGAAGTAAGAAAAGAAACTTGGCCAAAGAGTTTTGATTTCAAGAATTCTACAAAAACACCTCTTTCATCTTCATGACTTATCAAGTCATAAGAAAAATCCTCTATAGGCAAATAAGTCACATACGTTGCATACAATGCTTTGGTGAATGGATCTTGCATATTTTCAACATAAAGATTAGTCCTATTTTCTTTGAAAGAGTTAATAATGTCAGCCACTTCACCAAGAGTTTTTTGATGCACTGACTTTGTATCAACAAATATCTTGTTTGAAGGAGAATTTATCAATTCTAGTATTTGATCTACCAGATCATCAATATAAACTAGATTGAGCTTACTAGATTTATCATTTATTTTTATTGGGAGATTGTTTGCAACATTATTGCAAAAAGTTGCTACGACTGAATTGTAGTTTGGTTTACACCATTTCCCAAAAACTCCCGGAAATCTAAAAATATTTACAGAATTTGCAGAGTTCTTGCTGAGTTCTAATAACTGTTCCTCTGCTGCCAGTTTACTTTTACCATATGGGTTGTCGATTTTAGCCTGGGTGGAAGATGAAAAAATTATATGAGTCTTACTTTTCTTTTCGCCACAAAATTTACATATCTTTTTTGTAAGTTTGTGATTTATTTCTTCAAAAGCTTCTTTGTTTTCAGGTCTGTTTTCTCCTGCGAGATGAACAATAATTTCTGCTTTTTTTACCGCAATTAATAGATCTTCTTCGGAATGCTCTCTATTGAACTCAATAATATTAAATCTTTTAAGCTTTTCTAAGCGTAATTTAAGATTTTTACCAATGAACCCATTGCTACCTGTGATGAGAACGTTCATTTATTCTTCAAAGGTTGCACTTAGGTTACCCTTACTAATTTGCAAGATTGTATCTAATTTTAAAAGCAGCTCCTTCATAGTTTCTTTATCAAGTCTATCTGTATTATCTGAACTATACTCATCAAAATCCTGTATATCGGTATTTCCTTGATCTAAATACTTTTCATAATTTAAATCTCTCAAGTCAGGTGGCACACAATAATAGTTATTTAAATCTTTTGCATTACACATCTCTTCTTTGCTTAGCAAAACTTCATACTTCTTCTCCCCATGCCTAGTTCCTATATTTTTAATCTCATGATTTGGTTTATTAAAGATATCTTTAAGTGCTTCAGCTAAGACTTCAATAGTTGCAGCTGGAGATTTTTGGACATATATTTCACCAGGCTTTCCGTTACTAAATGCAAATAAGACTAAATTGACGGCATCATCGAGTGTCATCATAAATCTTGTCATTTTTGGGTCAGTTATAGTTATTGGTTTATTTTCAAGTATTTGCTTTGCAAAAAGAGGTATCACCGAACCTCTGGATGCCATTACATTTCCATACCTTGTTCCACATATAATGGTTTTATCACTATTTCTAGATTTAGCTACTATAACTTTTTCCATCAATGCCTTTGAAATTCCCATAGCATTAATAGGATAAACAGCTTTATCAGTGCTCAGACAAACTACTCTTTCTACCATATTATCTATCGCTGCTTGTAAAACATTTTCGGTACCGAGAATATTTGTTTTAACGGCCTCAAGTGGGTGGAATTCGCAACTTGGTACTTGCTTTAGTGCTGCAGAATGAAAAATATAATCAACTCCAATAATGGAATTCTGAATAGAGGCTGGGTCCCTTACATCTCCAATATAGAACTTGAGTTTATTATTTTTATACTTTTTTCTCATGTCATCTTGTTTTTTTTCATCTCTGCTCAAGATCCTAATCTCCTTAATATCGGTATCAAGAAATCTTTTAGCAACTGCATTACCAAAAGATCCAGTTCCTCCAGTAATTAGTAGAGTCTTATTTTTGAAAATATCCAAATTGTCCATAAGATTTGTGGCTTGCTTGTGAGGAAATATATCACTTTTTCTAAATTATTTCCTCAATGCTACTTCTTAGACGCGCTAAAGATTTATATTCAGAAAAGTTTGAATCTGCGAAAATGACTGCATTCTCAGCAAGTTTTTTTATTAAGCTTTCATCTGAAATGAGCAACTCTAGAGCATTATTTAAATCATCTTGATCTTTTGGATTTACAAGCAAGCAGTTTTGATCATGAATGAGGATATCTGGGATAACTCCAACTTTAGTTGTAATAACTGCATTTCCAGTAGCCATGCCTTCTATAACTGAATTGGGAAATCCCTCAGCCCATGAAGGTAAAACAAAAATATCTGATTTTGCTAACAAATCTAAGATTTCCTCTTGCTTCTTCCAGCCAAGAAGAGAGATATATTTTTCCAATGAATGTTTTTTTATAAAATTTTTCGCTTCACGAAATGCATTTCCATCTCCAATCATTGAAAGGTGAAGATTATTATTCTTGTTTTTACTTAATAAATTTATTGATTCTAATAATTCAAACACCCCTTTTGATTCCTCTAACCAACCAATAAAAATAATTTCCTTTCTTTTAGATTCTTTGGTGAAAGATCTATCTTTTCCTACCTCAAGAAGTTCTTTGGTTGCTGTCCAATTATTTATAATTCTTGTTTTTTCATGTGATATTTTAATTTCATTTACCGCAAATTTTTCCCAAGCTTCTCCCTGACACAAAAAAAGATCTGATTTTTGAAAACCATAAGTAACTAGAGCTGCTAAAAATTTATTGCTTTGGAATTGTCTAATAAGGTTACCTGCTCTGGGGAAAATTAGACTCTTGCATCTAAAAATATTACAAAAAACTAACATTAATGATTTTTCAATTGCACTGAATCCATCTGAACAAAAGATTAGGGCAACATTTGGTTTATCTTTAAATAAAATACACAAAAATCTCTTGAATCTTCTTAATGCAAGAACAAATCTTATTAGAAAATTTGGAGCTGGATTTGATGCTTGAGTTGTGTCGAGTTTTATTAGATTTAAATCTGAAAAAATAGAAGATTTCTCAATTATTCTGCAAGACCTAACTATTCCCCCAAAAATCTTTTCATCATCATCGGGGAAACCTCCAACAATCAATAGTCTTATATTTTTCATACTTAAATTTTTTTTGAATTTACCTCAATTAATTTTTTTAATGAACTGCTCCATGGAATAAATTCAAAATCCTTTAATAAGCCCATTAATTTAGCATTATCTCCAATAAAAACTGGTATATCTTTTTTGCGAATAAGATTTTTATCTGCTTTTATTCTTAACCTTTTTTTTGAATGTATTATTAAATAATCTAAGATTTCTTTTATCTTCTTTGGTTTGCCTGAGCAAATATTGACTATCTCGCCATTTGCTTCATGACAATTTATAAGTTCCCAAAAAATAGAACATACATCATCTACATCTATATAATCTCTTTGAGAATTTATATTCCCAACAAATATTTCGCTCTCATTCTCAATTGAACTTATTTGATTAATAAAATTTCCTATTGCAAGAAACCTTGGCATTCCAGGACCGATAATATTAAAAGGCCTAGCAAGCACTATAAAATTTTCATCGTTTTTCCAATCAAGACCAATTTGAGTTTGTTCTAACTTTGTATTTCCGTATACATTATATGGCTTAGGTTCAAAACTTTCCTTTATTGGCATGTCTCTGCAATTTATTTCTCCATACTCTGATGCAGAACCTACCATTAGCACTCTTGTTTTTTTTGCCAAACTGAATTTATCTATTGCATGCAAAAGTTTTTGTGCAAAATTTGTATTAACTTTTTTACTCTCAGCTTCATCATTAGAAACCGTTCCCGCAAGGTGAAAAAGGTAATCAGGCTTAATATCAGATATGCATCTATCAATTGTTTTTTTGTCTTCTACAGACTCTAAATGAAAAAAATTAGTGTTTTCAACTTCCACTCTTCCTAGACTAAAAATCTCACAACCCTCAGAGCTAAGTTTATTTATCAGATGCTTGCCTAGGAACCCATTCGCACCTGTTAAAAGCGCTTTCATTTTGTTTTTGGTAAAAACTTTTCTTTATTTTCTTCAAAGACCTTTGATGCAATGCTGTAATCATCAATCCTGCCTATATCAAGCCACTCGCAATCTTCGTAGTGACATAATATGTCTTTACCATTATTTTTTAAATCCATCATTAAATCAGGAATATCAAGATATTCAGCATTCTGTAAAAAGCCTTTAACCGAATCTTTTTTAAAAATATTGATCCCCATGCTTACTTGATAATGCAAAGAAGGTTTTTCTTTATACTCAACCAATTTTTTTTCTGAATCTATATCTAGCACACCAAAATCAATATCGACAGATCTTTTGAAAGTAGCTATTGTAGCTGAAGCTTTTGAGCGAAGATGCTGATTAAATAAATTACCAAAATTCAAAGTTGTCAAAAGGTCACCATTAAGAACAATAAAGTTTTCCTCTAATTTATTGAAAATTAGATTTAAAGGTCCTGCTGTTCCAAGAGGTTTTTCTTCAAGCGAGTAAGAGATTGGGATACCAAAATCTGATCCATCACCAAAATGTGCTTCTATCATATGGTGAAGATATCCTACTGCCATTATTATTGATGATGCTCCGGCATCTTTAAGCTGCCTAACAATTATCTCTAAAATTGGCATTTCTCCTATTGGCATTAGAGGTTTAGGTAAATTAGCTGTATGAGGAAGAAGTCTTGTACCCTTTCCTCCAGCTAAAATAATGGCTTGCATGTTAAATTGAATACGAATTTGTTTTAAAAAGATCTATATTATTTTTGATGAATTCTATTGTTTCTGAAAGACCATCTTCAAGCGATATCTTCGGCTCCCACCCAATAAGATTTTTTGCTTTATCATTATTACTTATAAGATGAAAAACTTCGCTATTTTTGGGCCTTACTCTTGATTCTTCACAATAAATATCTTTTTTAATTCCGGTTAACTGCATAATCAAATTTGCAACATCTTCTATAGTAATGCCTTTTCCAAAACCAAGGTTAATGATTTCTCCAACTTTGTCTGAATTATTTGCAGCACAGATAAATCCTCTAGTAGTATCGTCTACAAAGGTAAAATCTCTGATAGGGGATAATCCTCCCAGAGTGATTTTATCTTTTGTAAGCAATTGTGAGATTATTGTTGGTATTACTGCCCTAGCAGACTGTCTTGGGCCATAAGTATTGAATGGTCTTACTGTAATAACAGGAGTCTCAAATGAATTGTAATAACTTTCTGCAAGCATATCTGCAGAAATTTTGGTTGCTGAATATGGTGATTGTCCTTGCATAGGATGAGATTCATCAATTGGTGAATATATTGCTGTTCCGTATGTTTCAGACGTTGATGTATTTATAACAAGTTCAATATTATTTTTTCTCACTGCTTCCAAAACATTAACAGTGCCTTGAATATTTGTTTTGACATAGCTCAAAGGAGCTTCATAAGAATAAGGAATACCAATCAATGCTGCAAGATGAAATACAGCATCATGATTTTTAGTATTTAGATCCATAAAGCTTGAGTCCTCTATATTGCCTTTTACAACTCTCAAAGAATCTTTTTTTTCTTGGTCTAGAAATTCTAAATTACACCAATCACTCCTAGAGTTATAATGTAGCATTGCTGTTACATCTGCACCTTCATCAATAAGCTTTGAGCATAAGTGACTACCAATAAAGCCACCAGCCCCCGTCACAAATACTTTTTTATTTTTTAAATCCATTTTGTCATTAAACTTTTTTCCATTTTAAGGCAATCGTCAGCAATATTCCTAATTTTCTATCTTTTAAAAGAATAACAATCGGAAACTATTATTCCATTTTTTGAATTAAGAGTATGAGTTCCTTTAGCTTTCTTTAAAAGTTTAAAAGGAAATTCAAAAACCTGCTCTTCCAAATACTCATGTTCGTTTATTTTGAGTATCTTTGAGATGCCAAAACTCTCTCCATAATTATCCCAGCCTTGAACTTGAAAAACCCTATAAAGTTTCTCATTCTCAAAAATCATGCCCCCATTGCGTGCGCATTTTGAATCAAATATAACTGGATTCATGGGATGCGGTTTCCAATTATTACTTTTAAGATCATGTGAAAAGAATAAATGTAGTTCTGAACAAAGCTCTCCTGTTTCTGAGCTATCCACATTTGTTAGCATCCACCATTTGTTATCAAGTCTAAAAATATTTGAGTCTACTGCTTGGATATCACTTATTAGTATTTTTTCAAGCTCCCACTCTAAAGGGAAATCTTTACACTTATATAGCCTAATATCTTTTGCAGCCGATGACTCAGGACACATATAAATTTCATCATTATGCTGAAAAATATTTGGGTATGAAAGATGAAAGTTTTCATCAATAGCAGTTCCAAGGAATTTATTCCCTTCAACACTTATTTCTAATACGGAAATGTGTCCTTTATTGGATGAGAAATTAAATTGCTCAACAAAGCAATAATTCTTTCCTTTATGATTAAATAGAAACGGATCTGCTAGATAGCTATTTTTTGGGTTATTTATTATCTTAAACGACCTACTCCATGCATCTTCCCAGTTTTTTGAAAATTCATAACCAACATTCCATGTAACTCTCTCTTTTTTAATTTTTCTAATAAATTTCTTAAAAAGATAAGCACTTGTTTTTAAAATATATTTAATTTGTTCAAAAACACTTGGAATGATAGATGATTGATTTCTGACTTGTGATCTAATTACATTTTTTGATATCTTATTTTCAAGAATATCTTCTAATATTTTATACATAAAGATATTTGATTTTTTATACAGCTTTATCATATTCAAACTAAAAAAGAAGTTAGTTGGAATAGATCCTTTAAGGAGTATCTTGTTTTCTTCACCGAGATTGTCATGATTTGATTGGATATAAAAAGAAGTGCTTTTTTCTCTTTTAAATACCTCCCAAAATCCTGGAGGACCTTTTTTGTGATTAGCCATATCTCCATATTGAAAAGAGATAACTCCATGAAAAGGAATACCTAATAACTCCCCCTTAATTGGGGATTCGCTAAAATTAACTAATAGATCGAGATTTTCATTTCCCATCCTATTTAAGTCTCTCTCGGAATATTTCCCAATTACATCATTTTCTGCGGGTGAGTTTACATTGATTTGTTTTATTCCAAATTTTTTAATGTCATGTTTTTTGAAAAAATCAGATGTTTGAATGTATCTATCTACAAAATACTTTTCAAAGAAAAGAATTATTTTAAAAAAACTCCTTTTTACAAATTGAGAGGGTTCTAGACTATGATGATTAGATATATTTTGAATGATCAAGCATTCAATCTTGTAGATTTTTGAGTTAGTAGATTTTTTTATAAAATCATTAACTCTCCAATCTTGTAATCCTTGATCTAAAACTAAACCTACTCTTGCTTTTCTCATTTTTAAATTACATTTTATGTTTTTGGGAATAATGCTTCATATTTGCTTAACATTTCATCGAAATTAAAGCTTTTGTATGCGTAATCACGGGCATTACTAACAGTTTTAGTCCTCTTTTTTGGATCCATTTTATTTAGTTTCTCTATGGAATTACAAATGGACTCAGGAGAAACTGGATCGCATAACAAACCTCTTTCATCATTACCGATAATCTTTGGGTGATCGCAAACAGAAGAAGTAATTACAAAACACCCTGATAGCATTGCCTCACATAATACCAATGGCAAGCCTTCATAGAGGCTAGGTATAATTAAAGCATCACTTGTATTGTAATAATCGTAAATATTTTCAACTGATTCAATCCAGTTCCATTTTTTCTTTAATGCTTCACTGCTTTCAAGAAGAAGATCCATTTTATTTTGCATTTCTATGGATCTAAAATCTTTAGCAGATCTTTTATCATTATCTCTTCTTCCAATCCAAACAATTTCAGGAAGCCAACCATTCCTAGACTCAAATAGAGATAGTCCCATCATTAAATTTAGTCCATTTTTTGCATAAACTTGCCTGCCAACCACCAAGATTTGTTTTATGCCTTCTGAAAGATTTGATATATTTCTTCCAAAGCTAATTTCATCTACATTAAAACCATTCCAAATAACTTTTATTTTCTTCTTTCTTCCAGGGATTTGTTTTTTTAATTTAGCTTCATGATAGCTGTTTACAACTAAAAAGTTAGAAATCAATGATGATAAATAAAATAAAAATCTTTTATAAAAAGGGACTGGGGCATTTGAAGAGCTTTCCTCACAAACGATCAAACTAAGTCTTGATAGTCCCAATTTTGCAAATGCTGCATAAATGCTTGGGGCATGCAGTGAGCTTATAACAATATCAAAGTTTGATTTCTTTAAAAGCTTTCTCAGTCCTAAAAGAACTTTAAAAGAAAAGCCTTTAGCTGTTCTTTCATAAATATTAATTTTAATTCCTGCATTTTCTAGCTCAGATTGATAAAAAGGATAATTTGAATCATAGATAAAGAATTCAACAATATGTCCTCTTTGTTTGAGACCTTTTGCAAGATTTACTTTAAGTTTTTGAGCTCCGCCACTGCCCAGAGTGTCAATTACAATTAGAATCTTCATAAAGCTTTTGATGAAGTTTTTTTAGAGTTATTAAACAAATATGTTCCTGCAATGTAAGCCATCATTACCCAAACAATTTTCTCACTTATTGATTGTGTCAGCATAAAATAACCCAAAAGAGGGCTCACAAGAAGCGCTGGCATTAATAAATTTATATCTCTATAACAAATATAAGAAGCCTTAAATATTCTGTAAATAAAAAGGGAGTAGAAAAATAGGCCTGGAATTCCAGCATAAACTAGAGTTTGTAATACTATATTATGTGGCGTTTCTCCTGCATAGCCTAAATACTGGTAAGAGACTAAATCAGTTCCTGAAAGGCCATAGCCAAATAGAAAATTCTCAGAGATCATGATTGCATATGCAACCCATAAGACTTCTCTACCTCCAAAATTTCCCTCTCCAATTAGAGCAAATCTACTAACAAGAGAATATGATTGAGAGGCAACATATAGAACTGGCAATAAAATAATTATTACCAAAAACATTCCTGTTATAAAACTATAAACTTTGTTATCTGAGGTAAAAGTTTTAAGAAAAAACCAAATAATTGGTGCGCCAATTAGCGCCAATATGCCAGTCCTTGAGGCAGTTGCAAGCAGAGCAGCAAAAATAATAAAAATTAATGGGAAAATAAAGTATCTAATTTTTGGGAGCCCAAGAGGATTAAAAAATATATGAATTACTAAAGCAATTATTGCTATTGAGAGTTTTATTGCTAAATCATTTGAGTTAGCTCCAAAAGCAACTGTTCTTACAACATCATCTTTGTACAACATGGATTCTCCAAAACCAAGAAAAATACTCATTGCTGGTATTATTGCTCCAATGGAGTAAACCAAAAGTGCTTTCTCTAATACAAAGGTATCTTTTTTTGCATGATTCAAAATACCAATGAAAATAAAAAAATTTAATAAGAAAGCTATATCAATTACCCTCGATGAAAAGCTATTGATATTTATTACGCTCATTACTGTTAGAATCAATATGAAAAAAATCATGGGCCAGATGAAGTAGAAGCTCTTTTTAACTGAAAAAAATATTAGAAAACTTGGTAAAATTAAAACCAAATACAAGAGTCCAGCTAATCGTGAAAAGGAAAAAGTCCCCTCCAAGCCTCTACCAAAAATATCTATACTTTCGAAGTTAAGACTAAAAGCATAAAAATAAAGTGCTAGATTTTGAAAAACATTTCTATTTAATATCATTTTGTGTATTTATAAATAATTCACTTTGCCAAACATTGCAAGACCAGATAAATACTTTGAGTGCCTAGATGGAACAATATTTAAGTCTTTTATAAATCTCGAAACAAAATCTTTTTGGTTAACG
>MDSZ01072814.1_pt1 | contig 10998 bp, 17 predicted proteins | sample 811201 | NCBI WGS metagenome assembly MDSZ01 (sample SAMN05326647, study PRJNA326480) | marine metagenome | isolation source: seawater | place: Indian Ocean: North | collected 2010 | reverse complement strand
TGACGAAGCACAAGACTTATCCCCGTTACAGTGGGCAGTAGTTAGAAAGCTATGTGAATCTGCAGACCGTATCTATATCGCTGGTGACGATGACCAAGCGATCTATCGTTGGGCTGGAGCAGACGTTGATTACTTGATTCGTAACTCAAAAGATGCGATGGTTCTCAAACAGTCCTACAGAATCCCTAGATCTATCCATACCCTTGCCGAGCGTTGTATAGGACAAGTTGGGGCGAGAGTGCATAAGACTTGGAACCCTAGAAAAGAAGAGGGACACGTTTCTTGGGAACCGTCTTATGAATCTATAAACATGGAAAGCGGTGAGTGGTTAGTGCTTGCTAGGACGAACTACCTGTTGAACGGTATCGAGGAGCACTGTCGCTCGGAAGGATGGTTCTATAAAAACAAAAATAGAGCTAGTGTTTCTGAAAAGAAGATTATGGCAGTGCGATCTTGGGAGAACTTTAGGAAGGGAGGTCTTATCCCTGTCATAGAACTTACCAAAGTCTTAAATTATTTAAAGATTCGGGTACCTAGTTCCCTAGAGATGATCGACTTTGATACTAATGTTTCTTTCGAACAGGCTAAAAAGTATGTGCCTACGCTTGAGAATGAATATTGGTATGACGCTTTCATCGGTGTCTCCGTATCTGAGCGAAGTTATATCCGAGCGATGCTTAGAAGGGGAGAGAAGATCACTAAAGAACCAAGAATCAAACTATCTACTATCCACGCTGCTAAGGGAGGCGAAGCAGAAAATGTAATTCTGCTTACCGATATCTCTAACAGAATTTATAAATCGTTCCAAAGTAACCCTGACGATGAGTCAAGAGTGTTTTACGTTGGACTTACAAGAGCAAAGGAGAACTTGTTTTTAATTGAGCCGCAAACTCAAAAGTATTTCCCACTTTAGTCCTTTACTTTCAAAAAGGCGCTAAGGTAAAGTAGTAATCCGTAGAAAGGAGAAACGTATGGCATCTATAAGAAAGAAGCTGGAAGAAAATGTCAACAACAGTAAGAACACCCGTATGGATATTGCCAGCGGGAATATGCTGGGTAATTGGCGACCTGATGAGATAACACATATGACGAGGTACGACAAGATCTCGTCTTTGTGTATTGAAGAATCTAATCGGTTAAAAAGACCGATAAACGTTCTTGAAGCTGGATGTGGGGAGATATGGGTTTTAAGAAACTTATATAAAGCCTACACGGTTAAGAAATCTGACATCATCGGTTCTTACCGAGGTGTAGATATTGATCCTGCTTGTCTGCAAGAAAAGCAGGGCTACAGTAGCCCGACAGGATTAGTTGAAGATTCGACTTGGTTCGCTAACTTCAACGGCAAGATAGATATCCAAGATCTAACTACCAATCCTGTATTCGATTTACCTGACGAGTCCATAGATTTCTTTTGGACTACAGAAGTTATCGAACATATGAACCGCGAGTTTATCTCTCCATGGTTAGATGACGCTGATAGAGTGTTACGACCAGGAGGATTAATTTACGTTTCTACTCCTAACCATGATGGGTCTAACGATAAGCTGCCCGAAGATCATATTTACGAGTGGGGTTTCGAAGAACTAAAAGAAGAACTTACGAAAGACTTACGAGGCTGGGAACTACAATCAGTAGTTGGTACGTTTTGTCAGATGCCTAAACTTAGAAAAGCGATGGCAAAAGATAATCGCGAGTCCGAATGGAAGTGGTGGCCTGATCAGTTCGAGCTTCTACAAGAACGATACGGTAAACAATTTTTACGAGTAGTTGCCGCGACGTTCTACCCAGAAGTATCTAACAACTGTGCGTGGATTCTGAGAAAGGCTAAATGACAAACTTCATACCCGCAGAAGTTGATCGTTATGTTTATTGGATAGAAGAACGTGAACGTATCCGTCATCTAAAAGAAGAGGTTCGACAAGAACCTCCTTGGACGATGGATCCGATACTTCGAGAGTTTAAATTCTGTCAAGTATTCCGAGAAGACGATAGAACTACTCGCTGGTTTCGACACCATATTCGAGAGCCGTTGAGAAACGATCCTGAGGTCTTTATGGCGACAGTCGCGTTTAGATTTTTTAATCTTATTGAAACAGGTGAAACGTTACTCGACCACAATCTACATATCGAATGGGATCGAGAAAAAGCGATCCAAGAAATTAGAAAGCAAAACAAGTGGGTTACTGGGGCGTATATCGTTAAGAGTCCGAATCGTATGGACAAAGTTACAGGAGTAGCTGAGTGCGTATCGCATATTTGGGCAGAGCGTGAGCGAATACTAAAAGACTTCTCTCGTCTCAAATCTTTATGCGATGCGTGGAATTATCTACTGAGGTTTCCGTACATTGGGCCATTCGTTTCTTACGAGATGGTTACTGACTTACGGCATACACACCTGTTAGAAAACGCAGAGGATATTCTTTCATGGGCTAACGCTGGTCCAGGAGCGATGAGAGGATTAAACAGATTAACAGGTAGACCTTTAGAGTTTTGTAAACGCAGCTGGGATTGGAACGGCGAGATGCAAGTATTGTATCAGTGGTGCAAAGAACATCTCGACTTGAGTAAGTTCCACAGACCTTTTGAGATGCGGGAGATAGAAGGCGGTCTATGTGAGTTCGATAAGTATTCTCGGATACTGCACGGACAAGGTCGGACACGAAGCATATATGACTACTCACAAAAGGATCGACCATTAATTGAAGAATACGAGAGGAAGAATGGGAAAACTTAAACAAGCTATTATAGATCTTGAAAATGCAGATATAGATTTCGTAATGCACTGTTACGGATCGTTCTTAGAATACTGCATGAAAAACAAACGGGCTGCGAATACTTGGCACGATGCAATAGACGCGATTCATTGGTCAGCTTACTTAACAGGAAGATTGCATCTAAGCCGTTTACAGATCGAGCACATTCTTACATTACGGACGGAGAGTCTTTATGAAAGTTATTGATGTAAGAAATGTCAACCAAGCCTTTATGTGGGGAATAGATTTATTTAACTCAAAGGCTAATTACCGAGAACAAGAAAGTCGTAACGGGCCAACTAGAGAGATCCTCACCCCTGTTACAACGGTGTACTCTCATCCTTGGGAGAGAGTGCTGTTCCGTGAAGAACGAGACGCTAATCCTTTCTTTCATTTATATGAGTCAATCTGGATGTTAGCGGGTTCTCGTAATCTACAGAAGCTGACACACTTCAACGCAGGTATGGCTAACTTTTCTGATGACAACGAGAACTTGAATGGTTCGTATGGGTATCGTTGGAGATATCAGTTTGCGCACGATCAGTTAGTTAGTGTGATCGATATGCTGAAAAAAGATCCTGATTCCCGTCGAGTAGTTTTACAAATGTGGGATGCTATTCACGATCTTGACAGCCCAAGTAAAGACATCCCCTGCAATACTAATATCTATTTCAAGATCAGAGATAACAAATTACAGATGACAGTCTGTAATAGATCGAACGATATGATCTGGGGAGCTTATGGTGCGAACGCAGTACATATGTCTGTGTTACAAGAATATATTGCGGCGGCATTAGAGCTAGAGATGGGGCCGTACTATCAGATAAGCGACAGTTTCCATATCTACCTGAATAAAGAGTGGGATAAAGTAAAACATATCGACGGGGTAGATTTCTATGATCGTCAATACTGGAATGCGATGGGATACCCTGAGCCTCACTACCCTCTCGTCACTGAGGGACAAGCACATCTTTTTCTAAAAGAGTGCGAAAATTTAATCGCAACCGTCCCACCTCGTAGAGTATCTGGCAACCCAGAAACTGTTGATATTTGGCCAACTATATGGGGACACGGTTATCAAAACACGTTCTTTCCTGATGTAATGATCCCGATGATTAAAGCCTACTTATGCCATAAGGAAAGAAAATATGAAAACTGCTACTCGCATTTGGCAGATATTAAAGCGGAGGACTGGCAGTTCGCTTGTCTCCAATGGATCAAAAGACGTGAGGCTAATTGGAGAAAAAAGAATGGGTCTTGATGCTAAGTGGACAGAGATGAAGGATATCGCCCAACAAGATATTGTAAGCCTGATCGAATCAGAAAAATCTTACGGAGACTCTTGGAAACGTAGAGGCGGTACAGGAGCCTTCATGATGCTCGCTCGTAAGTTCGACCGCATCGAACAACAAGCCGAATCCTGTAACTACGACGTGTTCGAAGCAGGAGCTAAGTTCAATGGAGAAGATGGCTTACTCGACGATATCGGAGACCTTAGACGGTATTTGTTTTTAGTAGAACATCACATTCGATACGGTATACAGGATATTAACCCAGATGCAGATACCACTGATTCAGCCTGAAAGCGATTGGGTCGCTCCTGATATATTGCCACGTTTCGATCCTAACGAAACGTTAGCCGTTGATTTAGAAACTTACGATCCAAACTTAACTAACCGTGGGCCTGGATGGGCAACAGGTGATGGACACGTTGTAGGTGTAGCTATCGCCTCGGATGATTGGTCAGGGTATTTACCGATCAGGCATGAGAACGGTGGTAATTTAGAGGAAGAAGTTGTCTTACGTTGGCTCAAAAGAACGTTTGAGAATCATAAAGGTACGATGGTTTTCCATAATTCACTTTATGATGTAGGGTGGCTAAAACGTGAGGGCGTAAATCTAACTTGTCCTCTCCGCGATACAATGTTCGCAGCTCCTTTGTTCGACGAAAATCGTTGGTCATACTCTTTAAATAATCTCGGTATGGATTTTTTAGGAGAAACTAAAGATGAAACGTTACTTGAGATGGCTGCTAAAGCATGGGGCGTAAACGCAAAGAGCGGTATGTGGTCGCTCCCTGCTAAATACGTCGGGCCATACGCTGAACAAGATGCAGTAATGACTCTTAAGTTGTGGAACATATTTAAGAAAAGGATCGAGATCGAAGGATTACAAAAGATCTTCGACCTTGAATGTGACTTAATACCTTTACTGATCGAGATGCGATGGCGAGGTGTTCGGATCGACACAGATAAAGCAGAGCAAACCTCGGAGCAGATGTCGAAGAAAGAACAACAGTTGCTCGTAGAAATTAAACGTAAGTTCGGAACGTCGATCGATATCTGGGCAAGCGCGTCAATACAAAAAGCATTCGACGCTAACGGAATCTGGTATCCGCATACAGCGAAAGGCGCACCAAGTTTTCAAGGGCCATGGCTCGAAGCTCACGAACACGAACTACCGAAGATGATCGTCGAAGCTCGGAAGATTAATAAAGCTCGGACGACATTTATCGAAGGAGCGATCTTAGAGTATTCACATAACGGTCGAATACACGCTGAAGCCCACCCGTTGAAGAACGACGGTGGAGGGACAGTGACTGGTCGATTTAGTTATTCCAACCCAAACTTACAACAGATCCCTGCTCGAGACCCACAGATCGGCAAGATGATCAGGTCGTTATTTATTCCAGAGGAAGGAGCAACGTGGGGGATCTTCGATTACTCACAACAAGAACCTAGGATTACGGTTCATTATTCGTCATTACTCGGACTTCCAGGAGCAGCTGACGCAGTCAACGCATACTCTAACGAAGGTGCTGACTTCCACCAGATCGTAGCAGATATGGCAGGGATACCTCGGAAACAAGCCAAAGACATTAACCTCGGCCTGACTTACGGGATGGGTAGAGAGAAGTTGATTAGAGAGTTAGGACTAGAGCAAGACGAAGCTGCTAGATTGTTAGAAGTCTACCACGCAAGAGTTCCTTTCGTTCGAGCGATGCAAGATAGATGTACTCGGACTGCTCAAGAGCGAGGATATATAACAACTCTCGGAGGTCGGAAATGTCATTTCGATTTATGGGAGCCAGTCGGATATTTAGCTGACGAAAAGAAAACACCGTTACCTGAACAAGAGGCTAAAGACCAGTACGGGGATAATTTGAAGCGATCCTTTACTTACAAAGCTCTGAATAAATTAATCCAAGGATCAGCTGCAGATATGACGAAGTTAGCGATGCGGGAACTGTGGAAAGAGGGCATGGTGCCGCATATACAGATCCACGATGAACTCGACTTCTCGATATTTAATAAAGAACAATCGGAGATGGTAATAGATAAAATGGTCAACTGTGTCGACATGAGAGTACCGTTAGTAGTAGATTACGAATCAGGAGATAACTGGGGAGAAGCAGTATGAGAATACGAAGCCTCACTCAAGAAAAGATCACTAGTAACCAAGAATACTATCGGCTTGTTTACGAACTATGGAAAGAGGGAAAGACACTCCGAGAGATCGGAGAGCAGTTTGGTGTAACTAAACAAAGAGCATGGCAGATCGTAGACAGAATGAAAGAAGGTAACGGGGATTATTACTACAAACATCGTAACAAGGTCGCCTCTTGATTTTTCCAGGTGATTGGAACCACGTTGCTCTTCAGACCGACGATGAAGAAGTTAACCAGATATTTGAAATGATCCACGAGTGGTTAACCGAAGCGCATAAATCGGACATAGATATGTTCGAAATCTATCAAGCAATGACTTTAGTCGGAGTAGTAAATGTTTTTCATATGTGTGGACCAGAAACAAAAGAAGCTGATCAGTTTTTGAGCGAGTTGAAACAGATTGTTTTTATGCTCTTAGATCATTTTACTGAAGAAGAACAGATCAAACATTGAGATCGACATGGCAAAAGAAGCATCCCTTTGGGCATTATTGAAAGAGCATCTACCAGAAGAAGCTCACTTTCAACGGATCGAGACAGGAGGTACGGGGAAAGGGGTGCCTGATGTGAACTATTGTCATAAAGGCAAAGAGATCTGGATCGAGCTCAAATCGATCGAAGGATTAAAATCTACTCTGACCCCATTTCAGATAGCTTGGATTTACAACAGGTATCGGAGCGGAGGCAATGCTTTTATTCTGATGAGAAAGATAAACACTAAGAAGAAACAGATTAAATTATTTTCTCCATCTCAAGGATTAAGTTTGAAAGAATTAGGAGATTTAAATTGGAGAACAGATTCTTTAGTTACTCTGGAGATTCCTTACAAATGGGAGGAACTCTTCGAAGCTATCGAACTTTACTCTGATTAGTGCTTTACTTTCGTAACCCTCGCGGTTAACGTATTAAAAGTAGCGCCGTGACAGCGTTACGACAAAACTTAGAAAGTAGAACTTACATAAGGAGACTACCTATGGTAGCAGCAGTAGAAAGTATGGCTTGGACAGGCCAAGTCCCTTGGCACGGAGAAGGCGTTGAGGTATCTAACGACCTTACGCCTCACGAGATGATGGTTGCGGCAGGACTTGACTGGTCTGTTAGTAAGCGACCAACTTGGACTTCCGCTAAGCCTATTGACCAATACGAGAAAGACGCTGACGGTAATATCGCGCTCGAACTATTAGAAGACCCTAGTCGGTTTACGATAGTACGCGACACCGATAACGCGATCCTTTCCTCATGCGGTTCAGGCTATAAGCCAATACAAAACGAACGCATCTTCGACTTCTTTGCGAAGTTTGTTAAAGAAGCCAACGTGAGTATGGAGACCGCTGGTAGCTTACGTGGTGGTAAAGATGTGTGGGCGTTAGCCAAACTAAACGAAACGTTTGAACTTCCTGGCGGTGACGAGATTAACGATTACTTTTTGTTTCGTCAACCTCACGAAGCCGGACACGCTATGATCATACGCGAGACCGAAATACGCGTCGTATGTAATAACACTTTACAGTTCGCGTTAGGCCAAGCATCTCGCGGTGAGTTCCGTATGACACACAATACAGAGTTTACCGACGATATCGCTAAGAAAGCAGCCGAGGCGTTAGGGCTTATGAAAGAGTCCCACCAAAACTTCCAAGATGCCGCGCACTTACTTGCGTCTAAGAAAGCCAAGCACAGCGACGTGCTTGAGTTTATTACCCGCCTTAACCAACCTGACTTATATCAACAACAGCTTGAGCAAGCTCGGTTGTTACAAGAAGGTAAGAAGGTTGGCGAGATAACCCCGTTACGCGATCAGTTTACGAAATACTCTGAACTAACGGTACGCGCCTTAGAAGAATCTCCAGGAGCAACCCTGAAATCTTCTAAAGGTACATGGTGGGGTGCACTTAACGCAGTAACCTTTGTCGAAGACCACCAACGTAGCGGCGAGAACCGAGCGTACAGCACGATGTTCGGCGAAAGCTCCAAGCGTAAATCAAGAGCACTTAACCTTGCTATTGAATATGCGGAGGCAGCGTAGTGGGAGAAGTTTTGAAGCTAGGTAATTCTGTCGTGATCGACCAAGACTTGATTAGCGAAACGTGGTGTTTACTACACGAACTATCAAATCCTGAAGTTCTCAACAGACCCCTAGAACAATTCGAAGAAACACAAGCATCCGCGAGAGTAATCTCGCGGCAGCTTGCTTTAAAGATGGCGCAGCAAGACTGCCCTTTATCTGAAGCCGTTAAGACATTCGGATATTTATCTGATTGGACTAACTCAATAGAAGAAGGAGAAAGTAATGTCGAATGACCCATGGGCTGATTTTAAGCCTGACATGGATGTCCCGTTACCAACCGATACTCGAAACTCTACCAGTTACCCTTGGGATAAGTTTCAAGTAGGCGCTTCGTTTTTCTTCCAAACAGACCGAGAGGACGATACAGCGAAACGATTAAAGAATCGACTCGATCAATCGACTCGGACGTTCGCGAGAAAACAAGAGCCACCTTGGAAGTTTACGCTGCGCGTGAAATTAGAAGAGGTGAAAGGAAAAGAAGTAAGCGGTGTCCGAGTATGGAGGATCGAGTAATGACAGTGCCAACACTTAAGTTGCCTGAAGATTTAATTCAGTTACAAGCTGAACTGACAATTATCAAAGCTGATAGTTTACGCATAGCTGAAAGATGCAGCCGATTGCTTGAAACTGTTTTAAGTGAAGAAGGTAATCAAACAGAGATGTTTGATACAGGAGAACCAACGTCTGCTTACGTCAACCAGGATCGTTAGTTAGTGCTTTACTTTCGCCTTCGTCTTTAGTAAAGTAGTAAACGTTGGTATAAACCAGCTAGAAAGTATAACGTCATCATAGAAAGGAGAATGACATGGCAACAGCCAAAAAAGCAGCAGCACCAGCTGCGAAGAAAAAAGCAGCCCCTGCCAAAAAAGCAGCGGCGACCGTAACAACAATTACGGTAAAAGCACCTGAGACCGCGAAACGTGGTCGAGTGGCACAGAAGTTTGCGTACACAGGTAAACAACTTTCAGAAACGAAAGTTAAAACCCCGCAGTTTCAAGCCTTGGTTATCTCGATGCAAGATATCGAGAGTAAAGAGTTTGATCCTAAAAACTTCACTATGCAGGAAGTTGTTGATCTAGGTGTCGAGGAAGGGCATATCAGTATGCCTAATACTAAAAACCCAGAGAAACAAAAGAAGCGCATTATCGCGTGTTACAAAAAAGCCCTGATCGAAGAAGGGTTTATTGTTTCACTTTGATAGATCGGGGGCCACGGCCCCCATATTCCATAGGAGAAAGATATGGAACTTGCACCATTTCCAGCTAGACAACGCAGTGTGTCCCACGCTTTATATAGAGCGGTTGATAACTTAGGCGGGATCGATTTTGTTGATGCTGCTGACGTACTCCGAGAGTTGAAAGCCTTTTGGACTCAACATGGGTACATAGGTAGTCCCCCTGCTAATCTCAAGGAACTTCATAAATACATGGCGAGATCAGGCCCACCTTATATCTTGATAGATAGCAGTTTATCGAAAGATAGGTATCGCATTGCACGTTACGAAGAGTATGCGGATAAAGAAGCTCCTGCGAATTGGTCACGAGCCGTGTATACCAAATCTCAAGTAGAGAAAGGGAAAGAAAAAGTTTCGTCCAAAAGAATGGCTAAAATTGAGAGGATCATTGAAGACCCTTGGTCAAATTTACGACCTCCTCGAAAGAAGTCTCATTCGAAACCTAAAGTTACCCCCACCCCTCGTTCAAACACTCGAATGACACATAACTCTGAAGCGATTAAAACAATCGTCGAAGAGACCGCAAGGAAACATCCTCAGCTCATCGAGAACAGGACACCTGATTTTAAATCGGATTCGATGAATAAGATCGAGCGGCTGGCGATAATTTGCGGAGCAGCGTTTGTTATGGCAATGACTGCTTTTACAGTTTCCGTAATTAAAGATCTATTGTGAGGTGAAAACAATGATTGATTCTAGAACACAACGACGGATAAAAGCAGTTCGTAAATGTGCCGAACGTGCTAAAGATGAGAAGATGAAAGTTTATTGGTACAACGTCGAATGGCATCTCAGGAATCCCGAGAAGCGTCTAGCGTAGTGCTTTACTTTCGGGGTAGTCGCCGCTACCTTTTAGTAGTAGGCGCTACCCGCGCCCCGATAGAAAGGAGAATATATGAATTGGAGAGAGAAATACGATAGGCAGACCGACTTACTTGACGCTGCCTTCGAATTATTACCGCATGAGATTCAGCTTTGTTATAACGACGATTGTCGTTCATGGATCTCGGATGGCCCCGTGGAAGAATACGCCACGGTAAAATGTTTACAGTGTCAGATGCACAAAGTATTGTACAAAAAGATGCCAGAGATCTCTGACGAACTTTGGGATAGGCTCTTAGAAGATGCAGCTGATAAATAGAATATCGGTGGGGATATTGAGTCAGGCGACTGGTAGCGTCAGGCGAGTTCCTACCCCGCCCCAACGGGGTTTAAGAGAAATAGATACGATGAAGTCGGTCCTCACCCTTCCTGTCCACGGAAGTTTTCATTACCGCAATCGTATCGACTACCAGACTATGAACTTAACAGAAAGGAGAACGAAATGAAGGAATATAACTTTTTCCACGATTCCGGCCACGGCTGGTTAGAAGTGGAGTTTAGCGAGCTGATCGAATTAGGGATCCACCAGAAAATTACTGCATCCAGTTACATTTCAGGATCGAAGGTCTACCTCGAAGAAGATTGTGACGCTTGTACATTTTTCGTCGCGATAG
>MDSZ01042495.1_pt1 | contig 10998 bp, 11 predicted proteins | sample 811201 | NCBI WGS metagenome assembly MDSZ01 (sample SAMN05326647, study PRJNA326480) | marine metagenome | isolation source: seawater | place: Indian Ocean: North | collected 2010 | reverse complement strand
ATATTCTTGCAAATAATTCTTGATAAGATCTACTAAAGTATATATAGTTTTTTTCACAATTTAAATCATCTGCCCAACATATATTCATTTTTTTTGAATCAAATATTTATAATATATTTTAGGTTAGATAGTAATTTTATTATAAATTAATACCTTATAAATCAATCGATATTTTATTATAAGATATACATGCGTATACATTTAACTTTTATTAAATGGAAGGTGTAGAAGAATATTGGGAAAATAAAGATATATCGAAATTATATTTCTGTCCAAATTTGTCCCTATTTAGATTTCTTTCTAAACTATCTTTTTATCCAAATAATAAGGAAGTCTTAGAGATTGGTTTTAATAGCGGTGCTGACTTGTTGGAATTTAAAAGAAGGGGAGCTAATGTATATGGTTTAGATTTAAATCCTTTAGTTGTTTCTAATATAAATCTTGAAGATAAATCTAGAGTCAAGGTATGCAAATGCGGAAAAGAACCTATACCTTTTAAAGCATCTTTTGATCTAATTTACTCAAGAGATACTATTTATTATTTTAGTGATAAAGAAATAGAATTTTTTTTAAATGATTCTTCAAAAAAACTTAATAATAATGGATTAATTATTATTCAATTTATAGAAACTGATCTAAGAATAAAAAAATGTCAATTTGAGGATGATATCAATTTTCAATTATTAAATAACGGTATTCGAGAGCCTCTTTTTCCAAGTGATCATCCTATTAGATTTTTAAAATCAAAAGATTTAATTAATATTGCTAGAAATTCAAATCTTAAATTATTAGCATCAAAAAGATTAATTCAATCTTATGATTTGTACGAAGAGAGATTTAGAGTTGATAGATATTTAGCGTTTAAGTTAAAGCAGTATTCTTAAAATACTATAAAACGATCTTAAAATTTAATTAAGCATTTTGTTCCAAAGCTCTTTTTCAATATTTTTACTAAAATTTTTAGTTAGTAATTTATTTCTTCTTTTAGTTGATAATGCATTTATACAAGCTTTAGCAACTCTAAGAGAATTTTTACCATCCATAAAAGGATCATAGGGATTTATTATTTTTTCTTTTTTTTCTTTTGACATTTTTAAAGAATATTTTTTTACATTTTTAATAATTTCATTCGAATCACATTTTATGTCAATTGTAGAATTCGCTCTCTCTCTACCGTTTTGCCTAAGACCAATATTTATAGTTGTAATTTTAAGAGAAGGAGCCTCAAAAATACCACTTGAAGAATTTCCTAATACTAATAAAGCCCCATTCATCAATGATAGATAGTTATCTCTTCCAAGATGTTCTTGATAATAAATATTTTGTTTGTTTTTGGCAAGATTTTCGAATTCTAATCTTACATATTCAGAACCAATTTCATATCCAGGACCAGTAATTAAAATAGTGAAATCTTTTAAAGATTTAAAAGCATTTTTTATCTCATTTACTTCTTTTTCTAAAAGATTAAAATCTCCATAACTAATTGGATGATATGTAAATAAAATGAATTTTTCACTAAATGGAATTTTTAATTTTGATATTGTTTTTCTAAATTCTATGATTGGATTATTGTGTATCCAATCCAAGCCTATTTCTCCTGATATTACAATTCTCCAATCCTCTTCACCCATACAACTTATATTTTCTGCATATTTTTCACATGCTACAAAATGCAGATGAGCCATCTTAGTAATAGAGTGTCTAATGTTTTCGTCAATGGCCTCCCTAGTTATTTCACCACCACTTATATGAGCGATTGGAACTCGGCATAAAAGAGCTGAAATCGAAGCAGAAAATAGTTCCCATCTATCTCCTATTATTATTAAAAGATCAATTTTCAAATCTTCTAAATATACTGATAATGACTCACCCATTTTCCCTATGTTAATCATTTGATTGGAGGGTCTTAGGTCATTGTCGAATTTATTAGAATTTAGGTTAATAACATTAATACTAAGACTATCTGTAAATTCTTTAATTTCTTGGTAAGAAGATTTATCTATTAAGTGTGATCCTCCAACAAATAAAGTAAGTTTACTCAAGTTAGAAATATGAAAAATTAAATCCTTTAGAACTCCAAATTCTGATCTCGAAGTGGTTATTATTCCAATATTAAAAAAGGTATTCATTTTGTATTTTATTTATAAAATTCTTGTATTTACTCTTCTATTATTAATTATGTCTAGGCAAGTTAAGCATGCTTTAGACCTGCATTCATATAATGCTTCTTTACTGTAATAGGACGTATGAGGATTAACTATTACCCTGCCTTTAAAACTGGAAATGTTATCTTTTATTGCATTAAAAAATTTATCATTCTTGAGGGGAGGCTCCTCCGTCCAAACATCGGTTCCATAACCTTCAAGATGATTGGAAAGAAGATTTTTTAAAATTAGTTCCTTGTCTTGAATAATTGGACCTCTAGACAAATTTAATAAATAAGAGCCTTTTTTCATCTTTTTTAAAAATTCTTTATTGACCATATTTTTAGTTTCTTTGTTTAAAGGTGTATTTATAGAAACTATATCTGAAGATTTGAGAAGTTCTGATAGGCTTTTGTATTTTTTTATTCCATATACTTTTTCATATCCATTTGGGATATAGGGATCATAAAATCCAATATTTCTGGAAAATGGGAGAAACTTCTTAGCAATAGATCCTCCAATTCTTCCAAGACCTATTATCCCTAGATTAAGTTTATTCAGTCTTCTCATATTTTGATTTATATCTTTGCCTATCCAGTATCTAGGTTCTTCTTTCGCTAAAGTTTCAAGTATTCCTAACTTTCTTGTTAGATATAAAATCATAGCTATTGCACTATCAGATACTTCATCGGTCCCATAGTCTGGTGTATTTGCAACGAGAATATTCTTTTTTTTGCAAGTTTTTAAATCAATATTGTCATATCCAACCCCATATCTAACTATTGCTCTAATTGAGGGGTAGCTTTGGAGAAAATTTTCATCAATATCTTTATGCCATACAAGGAGAATAGTTGTTTTCTGGGAAATCTTATCTTCAAAATAGCTACCTAAAATTTCCTTTTCAATTGAAAATTCTTCTATATGATCAGTTACAGCTACAAAATCAGATTTCATAAACGTTCATTATGGTATGAATTGAAAGAACTTATATATTTAATTTGGTTGATCACATTAGAGCAATAACCATATTCATTGTCATACCAAAGTACAATTTTTATAAGTTCAGAATTTATTACATCTAGCCATCTCGTATCAACTATCGCAGAGAATTGTTGTCCTATATAATCCATAGAAACTAGTGGTTCATTAGTTAATTTTAGTATTGGATATTCTTGTGATTTTTGGAAATTTTCAAAGGCCTCTAATAATAATTTTTTATTAGTTAATTCCTCAACATAAAATGTTAAATCTGCAGAACCTATTATTTGAGTTGGAGTTCGATAAGAAAAAGAGCCTATATTTTTCGTGATAGTTGGTAATACTTTAAAAACCGCTTCCATTGCTGATGTTGGTTTTGGAATCATATTCCCAATCGCAGACCTGCCAAGAGCATAATGATGATAAACTTCTCCCGGGACGGACCATGAACTTGATGGACCATCCATTAAATTTTGATAACTTAACCATGGATGGAGAGTCGTTACATATCCAAGTTTTATTTTATATAGCTCATCAATTATTTTGGAAATAGGAGCTATTGCTGTGGCATCGCAAATACTAGCTGATATTAAATGATGTTTTTTAGGATTGTATTTTTTTTCATTAACCCCCAGGATCATTGTGAAATCAATGTTTTCAGGCGAATTAGTAATAATTATTTTTTCTACACTATTTTCTTTAATCAATTGCCTTGCTTTAAGAGTATTTTCCAAAACTCCACTTGCATCAATAACAATTTCTACACCCCAATCTTTCCATTTAACTTCTTTTATGTCTCTACACATACTCGTAAATATTGATTTATTATTACAAGTCAATTCTCTATTTTTAATTTCTGTTTTATGTTTTGATTGACCATATATAGAATCATAATTTAATGTATAAGCCCAATTATTCAGATCTGGATTTATTTCATTTATACCTACCAATTCAATTAAAGGATCATCAATGCACATTCTAAAAATATGTCTCCCAATCCTTCCTAAGCCATTCAGCCCTACTTTTATTTTTTTATCCATAACATAAGTTATTTATAAGTGTTTGAAAATTTTTGGTTCTAACATAGACATTTCCATTAATAAGTTCTTGAGATGGGAATGAATTTAAAGACTTGTAGTTTTCAAAAAGGATAAACTTAATACCTCTCTGCAAAGATACTTTTAGATCATTTTTACTATCACCTATAAATATATCATTTTCTTTTGCCTTTAAATTTTTCAAATGATCAGATTTACTTTGTTCTGATCCCAGAATGCCTTCGAAAAAATCTAATAAATAATTTTTTTTAAGGAAAAGCTTTATTTCACTTTCTTCACCCCCGCTAAGGATATAGATTTTAATGAGACTATTATTTCGTTTAATGTAATCAAGAAATTCATCTAAGCCTATTGTTGGAGTTTTAATGGAAAAAAAGTTAATACATTTTTGAGAGTAGATCTTCATTATTTCTGCAACATCATCTGAATTAAAAAATTTTGAAAGTTTTTTATGTCTTGATAAACCAGCATTTATATTGAAATAATTAATTGCATCTATACTTTTTTGATTTTTACCAATAATTGCAAAAATAGATTTTTCTATTGCTTTTTCTTTGAATTCATTTGAATCAACTACTACACCATCAAAATCAATAAATATATTTTCGCATTGATTCAAAATATTCATTGATCTTCAAGCTTGGGATTATAAAAATATTTTATTTTAAATAAGTATAATCTAATCTAATGTAATATAAAATTATCCGATCAAGTATTTATATTTTATGAAATCAATAAAAGTAATGAAATTCTATAGATTATTTTACTTACTTGGAAAAAGAAGAAAAAAACAAATTTATTTTTTAATTATTCTTTTAATTCTTAATGGAATTGTAGAGTTTTTATCAATTTCAACTATAACTCCTTTTCTATCATTAATAGTTTCAGATAAAAATGTTCTTGATAATGATTTTATAAGTAAATATATACCCTTAAACATATTAAATATTAAAGATATAATGTTGGTAATCGCCGTCTTATTTTGTATCTTTATTTTAATTTCAACCTTTTTAAGGATTTTTAATAATTGGTATATTTTCAAATTGACTGCAAAAATAAATATTGATTTAAGTAATAAAATCTTTAAAAGTAACCTTTATCAAAATTATTCTGATTATACAAAAAAAAGCTCATCACAAATAATATCTCTTGTTGAAAAAGTTACAGCATGTTCAAGTGCATTTAATTCATTATTTATGATACTTTTAGGAACTATTATATCTTTGTTTATTATTATTTCTTTGTTTTTATTTAATTGGAAAATTGTCTTATCAAGTTTCTTATTTCTATATATTTATTATAAAATTATATCCAGTAAAGTCAGAAAAATCTTGTTAAATAATGGAAAAGTTTTATCATTAAATGATCCAATAAGAACAAAACTAATTCAAGAATCTTTCTTTGGTTTTAGGGATATATTAATAAATAACACTGAAAAAGTATATGTAAATCTATTTAATAAGTATAATTCTATAATTCAACTGAAAAGAGCATATTCCCAATTATATATATTGATTCCTAAATTTTTATTAGAAGCAATTACTCTTTTAATTATAGCTATTCTTGGTTATAGCCTTTCTAATTCCGATATACAAAACTCTGAATTTATACCCTTAATAGGTGCGTATGTTTACGCACTGCAAAGACTATTACCTTTAACTCAACAAACCTATGCTGCTTGGGCTGCTTATAAAGTTAAATCAGCTAGTATAGATGATGTTTTACAGGAGCTTGAAAGCAATATAAATAACCAAAGATTAATTACTAAAAAAGGGAATCAAGATTTTAATAGTAATTTAGATTTTAAATCTAAGATTATTTTCAAAAATGTTTTCTATTCCTATGATGGTAAGAAAAAAATATTAGATGATATTTGTTTAGAAATTAAAAAAGGTGATCATATAGGTATTTTTGGTGAAACAGGTAGCGGTAAAAGTACCTTTTTGGATATATTTATGGGATTACTATCTCCTGAAAAAGGTTCTATATATTTAGATAAAATTAATATCTATCAAAAAAATTATCAACATTTTTGGACTTCCAAGATTTCGCACGTGCCACAAAGCATTTTCTTAAAAGAGGGAACAATTGCTGAAAATATTGCTTTCGGAGAGGAAGAGGATAATTTTAATTTTGGATTACTTAAAAAAGCAGCTCATGTAGCACAATTAGATAACTTTATTAAACAATCTCCTTTGGGATTTCAAAGTATTGTAGGAGAAAGAGGGGTAATGTTAAGTGGTGGGCAACGTCAAAGAATTGCAATAGCAAGAGCTTTATATAAATCAAGAAGTATCTTAATTCTTGATGAGGCAACAAGTGCTCTTGATGAAAATACTGAGAAAAGAATATTAGAGTCAATTCTCAGAAATTACAATGGCTTAACAATATTAATGGTTACACATAGATTAAATAGTTTGAAAAATTTTAATAGAGTATTTAAAGTAGTTGATGGGAAAATCTTAGAGCAATAAACTCAAATTATGAATCTAATTTCCGTAGAGGACAATATAGTAGTTTTTGGATCAAACGGGTTAGCTGGTAGTGCAATCTGTAGATCTTTAAAAGAAAGTGGATACAAAAAAATTCTTACACCAAAAAGGAGTGAACTCAACTTACTGAACTTTGAAGAGGTCATGAAATGGTTTGATATTAAAAGACCAAATATAGTTATTATCGCTGCTGCAAAAGTTGGTGGGATATATGCTAACGATATTTATTCTGCAGACTTTATTCTCGAAAATTTAAAAATACAAAATAATATAATCGAAAATTCTTGGAGAAAAGGGGTTAAAAAACTCCTTTTTTTAGGAAGTAGTTGTATTTATCCTAAATTTGCAAAACAACCAATCTCCGAAGAGGAACTTTTAACTAGTTCTTTAGAGACTTCAAATCAATGGTATGCAATAGCTAAAATCACTGGAATAAAATTATGTGAAGCTTTAAAAAAACAATACAATTTTAATGCTATAAGTTTAATGCCCACCAATTTGTATGGACCGGGTGATAATTATCATCCTGAGAATAGCCATGTTTTGGCAAGTTTAATTAGACGTTTTTGTGAAGCAAAGTTTAGAAATAAAAAAGAGGTGGTTTGTTGGGGAAGCGGTTCAGCCTTTAGAGAGTTTTTACATGTCGATGATCTAGGAAGTGCATGTGTTTTTGCTCTAGAAAAATGGGATCAAGACAGTTTAGATGCACCTAAAGATATTAACAATAAGCCTTTAAGATTTTTAAATGTTGGTACAGGATCAGATATATCAATAAAAGAATTAGCAAATTTAATAGGGAAAATAGTAGATTTTGATGGAGAAATTGTTTGGGATTTATCTAAGCCTGATGGTACTCCTAAAAAACAATTAAATGTGAGTAGGATTAATAAAATGGGTTGGAAATCCAAAATTTCTCTGGAAAATGGATTAAGAGAAACTATTAAAAATTTCCAAGATAATTACATATAATTCAAAAAAATTCTTGTCTTGATAATTTAAGTATTAAAGTAACAAATTATGATTAATAAATCATGTTTGATTATCCAAATAAAATAGTGATCTCATGCATGCTACTAATGTACTTCCTCCAATATTTTCACCCCTCTCAATAAAATCCTTAATATCTTTTTTACTATATGCTATTAATTCGCTTGAACCAATTTCTTCATCTAATTGAAGTTTTAATTTTTTACATTCTTTGGCAAGAAATAAAGCTATTCTTCCCTCAACTAGTCCTGCGTCAGGAATGAAGCTTCCTAAAGAAACTAAATTTTTAACTTCGCATATTAGTGCAGTTTCTTCTTTTAATTCCCTTATTGCAGCTTCAAATGGTTTCTCATCTTTTTCTAAAAAGCCAGTAGGAGCTTGAAAAACAAATTCTTCAAACTGATGCCTCCAGCAATTCATTAAATAAAATTCCCCTTTTAAAAAAGGTATAACGCAAATTCCAACGATCTTATTTTTATTAACAACTTTAGGCTTAATTACAAGAAAATCATTAGTTTCGATGTTTTTAGGTGAAACTAAATGATCAAAAAAAATATCAAATTTACTATTTGAACAAATATTTTTTCTCTTTAAAAATTTATACTTTGATTTGTTTTTAGGATTTTCTGAACTTTTGTAATTTTTCAAAATTCAATTTTATAAATAGTTTATAAAGTTAATTTTAAATTAAGAAATATAAAATGTATTTGAAATAAAATATTTAAATTTAAATTTTAAAATTACTAAATAAAGAAATCTTCTAGCTTATCTAATTCTTTATAGGGAATATTATTTTTTAAAAACCAATTTCTAACTGATATGGCCTCATCTTTATGCAGCTCGGACTTTATGTAGCAATTTTTTGGTATTCCTGCTTTATTTCCTGCTATGAGATCAGTCAATTTATCTCCAATAAGACCACATTTAGATTTGTCATATTTTTGGAGATTTAATGCATAATTAATCATTCCTGTGCCTGGCTTCCTCCAATTATAATTTTTAAGTTGATTTTCATTTTTTGGTAAATGAAAACTACTTAAAATTAAATTTGGATAAGCATCATAAGGTATTAGAGATAAGAACTTTTCAGTTATGTCTTTGTATTCTTCGAATGTGATAATTGATCTAGAAACTGATGATTGATTAGTTACTACTATTATTTCGTAACCTTTTGTTTTTGCTTCTTTTAAGAATTTTCCTATATCCTTGGTTAATTTTACTTGTTTGGGTGATTTTATATGATGAACATCTTCTATTAATACACCATCTCTATCAAGGAAAAGTCCCTTTTTTGATCTGATCTTATTATCTTTGAGAATAAATTTTGATACGGAGTTTGACGATTCTTGTTTATAGTATCTATCTAAAATCATAATTTTGGTTTCGAAAAAAACTTTCAATTTTGTGAAATACTTTTATTTAACTAAAAATTGAACTTTCTATTAAATCGCATATTAAATGTATTGTAATTCCATGCATTTCTTGAATTAATGGAGTCTTTATTGAAGGAATAGATATCTCAACATCTGGTTTAAAGTCTTTTATACCATTCTCACCGCAGATTCCTATCGTTAACAAATTCATATCTTTTGCTTTTTTAAAGGCTCTAATAATATTTTTTGAGTTTCCTGAGGTTGTTAAGCCCATGAAAACATCTCCTTTTTTAGAAAGTCCTTCTAATTGTCTTTCAAAAAGTTTTTCATAGCCATAATCATTCGCTATTGCAGTGAGAATTGAGCTGTCTGTAGTTAAAGCTATTGAAGGAAGTGGATTTCTGTCTAAGTTAAATCTTGAAACTAGCTCTGCTGCAAAATGTTGTGAATGAGCAGCACTCCCACCATTTCCTGCAATATAAATACAGTGATTACTTTTTATGGAATCTATTATTAAATTTGATGCCTCAATAATTCTAGAGATATATTTCTTCGAATTAGAAATTTTTTTTAATAAATAAAGTGTTTCTAATAGAGAATTTTCAATATATTCTTCTGTTTTATTTTTCTTATTCATAATTTTTTGATGATGATGAAATAAAAAGTTTTAAATTATTTTTGTTTGCTCTAATAATAAAATTTCCATTGAATAAAGCCTTGTAATATTAAATATTTGCAAACTGAGTTCTTTTTAATAAGGGTAGTGCCTTTATTAATTCTTTTATACCAATTGATAGATCTCTGTGTGCTTTAAACCCTGCTTTTTCAATTTTTTCATTACTTACAATATAGTTTCGCTTATCAATATCTGTTCCAATCTCAGAAATTAGATAAACAAAATCTGGTATTATTTTTTTGATTTCTTCACATAGTTCTCTTTTTGATAGATTCGCTTCGCTATACCCAAGGTTAAAACAATTACCAGCTAATTTTGGATTATTTATCGCAAATCTGAATCCATCTGCAGCATCCTCTATATGCAAATAATTTCTTTTGAAGTCCGCTTCAAATAAAACCACGGTTTTGTCAAAAAATGCTCTATAAGTAAAATCATTTACTAAAAGATCAAGTCTTGGCCTGGGACTAATTCCAAATACTGTGGCTAATCTAAAGGTAATAGCATTCCCTTTATCAAGAAGTATTCTTTCAGCTTCTACCTTTAGTTTCCCATAAAGAGAAATTGGGTTTAATGGCGATTCTTCAGTGCAAAAAATGCCTTCTTCTCCAATACCATAACCGCTATTAGTGCATGGATATATTAATAATTGATTTTTGGAACTAAACTTCGAGCACATAACTACTGAATCTCTATTAACTGTTGCAGCGGCAATTTTGTCCTTATTGCATAGTGGAGCTCCTGTCATGCATGCGAGAGGTATTATTACATCAACATTTTCTATAAGTGGTCTCATTAATTCTTCATCTCTTGCATCTCCAATTACTAAGTCAAAGTTTTTATTACTTGTAGACATCATTAAACTTGTAGGCTCATACATTAGATTGTCTACGCAAGTTACCTGGTATCCATCTAAAAGTAGTTTTGGGATTAAAACTGATCCAATATAACCAGCTCCTCCAGTAACTAAAATTCTTGTCATAATAATCTCTCCATAAACCATTCTGTTTTGTCTATTCATCATTGCCTATGCGATGAAGAATAACAAAGTTAAATTATACCTTGCCAAGGCTGTTAAATTTTGCAATTTAAAAACTATGTATGTGTCTATTAAATTTTTTTGTTTTTGAAATTTGAATAATTTTAATATTTATAATAGTTAAAGGATAATCAGGAAAATGCTTAAAAATTCAACAAATTTATCTAGAGATTCATAATTGAGTTTAATAATTATTTTTCATTATAAAAATCTTGAAATTCAACCAAAATAGTACTTTTTCCGTCTTCCCT
>MDSZ01204213.1_pt1 | contig 10999 bp, 4 predicted proteins | sample 811201 | NCBI WGS metagenome assembly MDSZ01 (sample SAMN05326647, study PRJNA326480) | marine metagenome | isolation source: seawater | place: Indian Ocean: North | collected 2010 | reverse complement strand
TTCCATTTAATTTAAATAGTGCTGTGGATGAACTTCTAAAAAATGAATTTGATGGTTACAGAGAACAGAAAAAGCCACATCCTTACATGAAAGATATTGATAGAAATCTAATTCCCTTCCAGCATGAAGATTTAGATAAATGGAGAGCTAATTTTACTGGTGTTCAATTCCACCACAAAGAATTTGATTTACTACTAACTGGAGCAGTTGATGATATTTGGATTGATCTAGACACTGAAGAGTTGGTAGTCGTAGATTATAAGTCAACATCTAGCAAAGAAGAAGTCAATCTAGATAAAGAATGGCAGATTTCATACAAGAGACAAATGGAATTCTACCAATGGCTTCTCAGGCAGAATGGATTTAAAGTCTCAAACGATGGATATTTTGTTTACTGTAATGGCATTAAAAATAAAGATAAGTTCAACGAAGTACTTGAGTTCAAGGTTTCAATTTTACATTATCAGGGTAATGATTCTTGGGTAGAAAATGTTTTGGAAGAAATATATAGCACTTTAAAAACAGATAAAATCCCTAATTCTGAAGAGAGCTGTGACGTATGTTCTTATGTTGAAACCAGATTTGATATTTACAATTCATGACACAGCAATATACAGATTTTAAGAACCAATATGATAAGTACTTTGAAATTCTTGAAATTCTTGGTGATCATTATTTCGGTAATAACGATTTTGAAGGCCCTATATATTTAACTATAGACGAAAATGAATTAGACAGATTATTTAATGAATTACTTGAAGTAAATGAATCAGGAGTATCCTATCTTGTAAAAAAATGTAGTACAGTTCTTAACTCACCACCAAGTATTTATGATGAATTAATTGAAATAGAAAAAAGCTGGCGAGAAGATGGTTGTCCTGGCTACCCACCACAACTCTGTTTTGTTGTGCTTTTTATTATTGCAGCAACAAGAATGGGCACAGACCCAGAGAACATAGACTGGAGAAATTATTATGAACAACTTTTGATACTTATGGATATTGAGATGATACAGACAACTTTTGAAAATAAATTTAGAGAAGGATTTGTTTCGAAGCGACTCTTTCACAATTTATCAAATTGGATAGAAAACAATTTCGGAAGCGCAAGCAACACCTTCATCCCCTCAGATTCTAATTCTCAAAGAATCCACCAATCATGGATATTAAACCAGTCTTTATTTAACAAAAAAGATTTGAATTTACTAAACTCGTTTTTTAAGTATTTGGATTATGAACCAAATGATGAAATTTCACCTTCTTTTGTTTTTGCAAAATTTAAGGATTTTTTAATAACTGAAAACAATTCTTCTTCAATTATAAAAGCAAGATCTTTTTCTGCCGGACTAAGGAACAGTATTCAAAATAATAACTTCATCGAACGAATTACAAACACTTTAGAAAATAAATTTTCAAGTTGGGATGGCTCTGAACTAAATCAAGAAGGTGACAGTGTATTAGATTTTATTCATAGGCTCTCTTTCGATGAAGAAAATAAAAAAATAATTGAGATTAAAGGAATATTAGATTTTTCTATATTAGAAAATTTTGATATTAGTGAATTTAAAATCAAGGCAAAAGACAATGATGGTGTAATAAATGTTCATAAGAATAATATGCTTAATTTTTATCAGACCGAGTATTTAGAAAATATATTCTTTGATAATCACAGTTGGGAAATAGAAGGCTTAGACATAAGCCAAAAACTAGACATTAAATCACCCGGAAGTCAAATAATGATTTTAAAATATGTTGACTCTGATATATTTACAAATAAATCTTGGGAAGAAATTAAAAAAACTGACTATGTTGACGAAAGCTTAAGCTATACAATAATTTGCCTACCAGAACTTTTTAATGATGTTAAAGATTATTTAATTACGAACAGTAACTATTTAAATGGTCCTGATTCAGAAATTTATAATATTAGTGATACAAATTCTTCCGTACATGTTTTCAAAAACATTATTTTTAACCAAAACAGAACAAATGAAAACAACAACCCAGCCCTGTCGATATTTTCGGAACGTAAAACTAAAAATAATAGACTCCAATTGGAAGGAGGTCTTTATATAGACAGGCATATATACCTAAATGAAGAACTCCCAAGCTTGATAGTCCCAGAGAACTATGTTGAGGACTTAACAATTACGCTAAAAATAAATACTGAACTTGTTACATTTGAATTTAAAGAAGCTCCATTCATTATTCATCCAATTTCATATATTGAATATATAGGTAATGAAAATACAGTTGTATTTGAACATAACTACAGAGATATCTACTTAGATAAAATAAAATTCATTATCAAAAATCATTGGAATGAAATAAACACTCCTAATGTTAAAACTCTCGGATATGAGCTAAATTATGATTCACTTGGGAATTTCAACTTTAATAAAGTTATTCCCACGGAGATAGGTTTGTCTGACAATGAAACTGCCTATTTAAGCGGAGGACAGCTTTATTTACCTGTAGCCAGTAAAACAACCACACGACAGTTAATTAATTTTCGTGCAAGCGATACAGAAATAATTTTGATAGGTAAAAATAGTAATGTATTTCTAAAATTTAAAAAGATTGTAAATGAAATCAACTGGGTAGAATATCTAGATATTGTTACATCAATCTATTTTTTCAATACATCCTCAGGAGATATGAGTAGCACATCTCTTGACATACAGACGGTATTCAAACCTTTTACTGATATTGAAAAAATTGTAGATTTACCAAATCTTACATGGCAGATTAACTATGGAGAGAATAATAAAGTAATTCAGCATGGAACCAAACTTCCTAAAGGTTTTGAATCTTCAGAAGAGCATGATGTTGAAAATCAAGAAAAATGGGCAAACGCAGTTATTAATGTTAAAGAAGAAATGCTTGAAGATATAGATAAACAACTTTGGGAAAAGTACTTAGCTAAAGCAAGAAAAGTAGTGGATTAAATTGATTGATACTAAATTAAATTTCTCAAAGCTTCAAAATTTACCTGGAGAAAGACTCTTAAGATGGATGAGTGTTAAAGGAGTTGGTTCAATGAGTGAATTTAAACAAGCAGTAAATTTCATTGCCAGCGATTTAGGAATAAGTTATAAAATACATGATGAATATTTTGATTATGAAAAAATATTGGACAATTTAACAAATCTACTACACATTGAATTTAAGAAAAATGAGTGGAGTGTTTCAAAATCAAGTTTAAATGTAATGCCAGGTGTTCTAAACCGTGCAATTTTAACTGGCTCTAGAAACTCGTATTTATTTGAAAAATTAATTGAACTTACTCAAAGTGATGATACTTTTACAAATTATTTTATAGATTCATCCTCACTTATTGATAAAACAGACGGTGAGTTTCAGGAACAATTAAAACGCAATTCATTAGAAAAATCTTTTTTACCAACTTCAATACTTTTTGCTGAAATTGATTTAGTTGAGTTGGAAAGTATTAGTCATAAATTAGGTATTCATCTGAATTCAATTTATCCAATAGACTATGTTGAATCACTTCCAAATATAGATGAATTTATACAAAGCTTTGGCGAATCTAGTATTAGTCGACATATTATGCCTGAGCGTTTTACAAATTTTCCAAGTCCAAATCTAGATACTGGTTTTATAGATATTAATCAGGCTTTTGATTCATCAACAGGAAGATCTAGCAAGGAAGGATATTTATACAGATTTCAAAACTTTGGTTCTAAATATTCATATTATGTAAATCTAGATAATAAAAATTATGTAATTAACGATGAAAAAATAGGCCTTTGGAAACAGATTAGTAGATTAGAAAAAAACTACGTATTTTATGCCAAAGATGAATTTTTATCTGGTACTTTAATTATTCCAAGTGTATTTAAATTACCTCAAATTTATTTAAAAACTTTGGGATATTGCATGGCAGTTCCACCTCGAAAATGGTGGCCACCGTCTACGCTGGGTAGGAATCCAAAAATGAATTACTTTTACAATGTCCCCGAAAATGTTGCTAATACTTTGATAATAAAAAAATTAAATTGTAGATTGATTACTGTAAACAACAATAACGACATAGAAAATTATTTTGACTAGGCATAAAAAGTGAATAATCTAGAAAATCCAATTACATTGTTTAAAAAAATGAGGCAAGAATTTCTTTCTTACTATGACACTCAATTTTATATTAACAATAAAAAAATAATGGCAGAAAGAGCTAATTTAATTGATAAAGAGGGTGTTATGTGGCAATACCCTCAGTTGGAACTTTTAAAAAACTATGAAACAGTTGGGAACGAAGCGCACGAATCTAATAATTCAGTTTATAAAGAAGTTGATTTAGACCCTAAGTTTTTTGATTTCATTAACAGTTCTCTTTTTTCATCAAATGGTACTGGATTTTCAATGTACAAACATCAAGCTGAGTCTATAAGAATGTTTAATGAAGGTAAAAATATAGTACTAACTACAGGGACTGGTTCTGGGAAAACAGAAGGAATGTACTTACCAATTCTTAAAGAAATACTCAGTGAAGCAACGAGTTGGCAACCAGCAGTCGAGAATGGTGATTATAAATGGTTTTTAGATGAAGGACTAGCTTTTGATGGTAAAACTAACATTTTTCAACGAAAAAATGAACAGAGAATTTCAGCTATAAGGTGTTTAATGCTTTTTCCACTTAATGCACTAGTTGAAGACCAAAAGACAAGATTAAGAAAATTATTTACAGGTGAAATGAACAAGAAATTACAAAACCTTATAAATGGAAATCAAATATATTTCGGCTCATACACAGGAAAATCTCCAGGCTCCCCAAACAGATATAAATTTACGGACTTAGAGAAATTTAACGAATTAAAAACAACATTAAAAGATAAATACAATGCTTTTGAATTCACCAAAGAGATACCAGAAGTAGGTGACGATATATTTATGTTGGAGTCATTTGATGGTGGAGAAATGTGGTCTAGGCCAGACATGCAATTTAACCCACCCGATATTTTAATTTCAAACTATTCAATGTTAAGTGCGATGCTTTCAAGAGACTATGAATCAAAAATGTTAAAACAAACAAGAGAATGGCTAGCTATTGACGGAAATGTATTTACATTAGTTGTTGATGAGCTTCATTCATATAGGGGAACTGCAGGAACTGAAATTTCGTATTTACTAAAACGATTTCTTCACAAGATAGGTGCAGACGTAGAAGGAAAATTAAGAATTGTTGCATCAAGTGCTTCTTTATCTGAAGAAAGCAAATCCCTATTGGAAGACTTTTTTGATTTAGACTCAGAATCTTTTCACATTATTTCAGAACCTGAGACAAAATATGATTCAAAAAAAATTAATTTTGAAGAAATAAGAAACACTGATAATAAGCTAAAGACCTTACTTTTAAACAATACCCCACAAGATATAATTTTAAGTGCGATACAAGAGATAAAGAGAAATACTAATCAAAATGAGGACAATAACCTTTCATTGTTATCAATATCCGAAGAAATATTTGGAAATACAGAAGACAACATTGACTTATTAGAAGATTTGTTAAATAAAATTCAAGGAACTGAAAGATTTAGAGTTCATTATTTTTTAAAAAGCTTTACAGGCATTTGGTGTTGTATTGACAAAAGTTGTAAAGAGTTAGACGATAAATTTAAAGATGAAGATAGATTGATTGGAAAACTCTACAGTAGTCAAAGAAAAAGATGTGATTGCGGAGCTAAAGTATTCGAATTAAATTATTGCTTCGAATGTGGTGAAATTGCATTGTCATCTAATATTATATCTGAAGAAGGAAACGAACTTTTACTTGGATCGTCATTAGACACTTCCAGTGAGAATTATCAAAATAAAGTTTATATATATCCAGTAAAAAATAATAATTCAGAAGAGTTAAATGAAAAGTTTGTTGGTTGGAGAAATAGAGAAGCTGGTACTTTTGTTGTAGCAACATCTAGTCGTACAACAGAAAAATTAAACCTAGAATTCACTCTTATTCCTAAAAAACTTACAACAAATGGAGAACTAAAGACACTGAAATCTGAAACTGATGAGTTTAATGTATTTGAGTTTAAATTAGGACCAAAGCCAGACGAAGATTCATCTATAAGTTGGTTTGAGGAGAATGTACAAGACATCAATCCTTTACCTCATTACTGTCCTTGTTGTGATGTGATAAAAGAAAGAGAACATTTAAAAGGTAGACATGCAACATTTAAAGAAAAAATAAGCAATTCGGTTGTTAAAAGAATGCAACCACAAGCAGATTCAATAATTCAAAGCTATGGAAGGGTCATGGTAAGGGATTTAACAATTGAAGATCCCGATTCCAAAAAAGTAGTTACTTTCAGTGACTCAGTTCAAGGAGCAGCTGAATTCGCACATCAATTTCAGCAGCAGCACTTTATAAACATACTAAGAGCGCTTGTTGTGAAAGCCCTTAAAGAAAGAGAGACTATAGAATTTGGCGAAAAAGAATTACTAAATTATTTAACTATGACACCAGAAAAACTAGATGCTTCTAATTTAGATGATAAAAGTAAAGATTATCTTAAGCCTTATATTTTAGGAATTCAAAAGAGTGCTGATTTTGCATATTTTTTTGAGGCGAAAGAGCAAAAAGATGATGAAAATTGGCATCCTAAGGTACTAGCAACGATTGAATCAATAAACGATACACAATTTATTTCCCTTAATGAATTACAAGGCATACTTAAAGAACAGCTGCTTGCATTGGGGATAAACCCAACTAATGACAGTTATAGATATTACAACGATTATTTGAAATCTGAATTTGAAGAGCCAACTAATCGAAATTATCACTGGTCAGATGTCTATCAATCATTTGATGGAAATATAGACTGGGATAAAAATTTTTTAGATGAATATCCAGACCTAGACTCATGGAGAGTACAACAAAATGAAGATTTTTTTGCAAGAATTATAGAAAGCATTTCTATTCAAAATGATTATGAAGATTTAGGGATAGGCGTTTTAACCTATTCAAACACAACAACAAAACCAAAAAATAAATATGATATTGAAGATAATTTATATCAATTATTTATAGAATCAACACTTCGATTCTTAGCACGACATCAAAGATGGTCAAATGAAAAGACAGATGTGCTCCCTAAAACTATGTATGAAAGAATACAGCCTTTAGTGAGATTTTTCAGCTTACACCTTAAAAATAAGCATTTCGATTCTTTAGAAATTTTTAATGAAATACACGAGTGGTTAATACAAGAAAATATATGTAAAAAAAACGTAAGAGAGGACGGCCAAAGCTCTAGTGGATACCTGTTGAATTTTCAGGGTAATGATATAGAGAGCGGTAACAAGATAGGAATTAAAATATTGCTCGATGAAGATTTAATAAAATGTAGATGTAAAAGAAAATTTTTACAAAAAGTTATTGAATATTGTTTTATTTGTAACCATGAAATCAATAAAGATAATTCAGTTGAAAGAAGTGAGAATTATTTCTTTAATATCGGAAATAATGACGATGAGATATTTAGATTAAACACAGAGGAGTTGTCATCACAATCAAAAGACAACAATATGATACAAAGAAATTTCTTAGGATTTTTCCCTCCCGAAGGTGATAGAAAGCTGAATACATCATTTGAAGAAAATCATTTTCCTATAAAGTTGATAGATGAAATTGATATTTTAAGTGTTACCACAACTATGGAAGCAGGAGTGGATATTGGCAGTTTAAAGATGGTGTGGTTAAAGAACGCTCCACCACAACGATTTAACTATCAACAAAGAGTTGGTAGAACAGGAAGAAGAGGCCAAGTATTTTCATATATTCTTGCAGGTTTCAAGAATACTTCTCATGATAATTATTATTTTGAAAACACAGAAAAATTAGTTTTTGGACCTGTTCCTGAACCTTTTTTAAATATAGGACAAGACAGAATACAAAATAGAACAATTCTAAATGATATTTTAAACGACTTAGACCTAGAGAATAAAAAATCAAGTGTTGATGAAGATTTAAAAAGTTCTATCGAAAAAGCAGTACAAACTCCAGATGTTGCTGGTGATTTTGGTGATTTAGATAATTGGCAATCTGAAGTTTACGAAAAAGTAAAACACTATATAAATAACAATTTTTCGCAAGAATACTTATTAAGAAATTCTTCTGATAAAAAAGAATGTATTTCAGAGTTAAACAAATGGATAGAAACTATAAACGAAGAAGTTAGAAAACATGAAGATAAAAAGCTTGATTTAGCAAGGTTCATGACAAACTTAGGATATCTTCCTTTGTATGGCATGCCTGGATCGAATAGAAGTTTAATCCTAGATATTGCAAAAAAATCAAATAGTGCAAATGATGTATCGAGAGATAAAGAGATAGCAGTTTCTGAATATACTCCCAATGCTGAGATTCGAAGAGACAAATATTTACATAGAGCAATTGGAATTGCAAATTTTCAGGGAGGCAAAAATCCAACCTTATCAAATCCTATTAACAATCTAAACCAACAATATCAACTTACTTATTGCCTAGATTGCGGATATGTTACTGAACTAGAAGTTGAAAGTTGTGAGTATTGTGGCTCGGTTTTAGATGATAGGTTAATTAAATCTAAATTTTTAGACCCAGATGTATATATTGCTACAGGTCAACCAGAAGTAAACCGATTAAATAGAGAATATGGAAACAAATCAACTTCACTCTATAAATTTGACGAAGATGAAGAATTTAGTTATGAAACACAACTTAACGTAAATGGTAAATACGGGTTTATTAATATATTTACGATTAATGACAACAATAAACAAGGTTTTGAATTTAGGTCAATAAGTAAATCCTATCCAAGTAGAGCTCGAAATACTTACAACGGAAACCCACTTATGCTGGCTGATTGGGAAGTATTTACAAAACCATCAACACATAAATATTCATGGAAAAATCATCATTTTGCAAGAGAGGGATGGAAATCTACCTCAGGTAATCAAATAGAAGAACGCTATGGATTAGGAGTCACAAAAAAAACCAACACTCTTGTTTTGCAAATAAAAGAAACAGAAGATTTATTGCGATACTCTACAGAGTTTTTAAGAAGGGATACAGAAAATATTTCAAATGACTTAATTTTTAGAAGTATATTTTATAATGATAAATTTGTAGCCGACTCTCGAAAGTCAGCTTGGTTGTCTGCAGCGGAAATATTAAAACAACATCTATCTCAAAATGTTATTCAATGTGAATCCAAAGATATTAATTATGAAGTAGCTTATCACTTTAACGAAGACAACACCCCAGTACCAACTATTTTCTTAACAGATACACTTCCAAATGGTAGTGGATTTACAGAGCACTATTTCAAAAGTAATTGGTTTGATGAGGGGCTTGAAACATATATTGAAAAACTTGAAAGACAAAATTGCTGTAATGAGTCTTGTTATAGATGTTTAAGAAATTATGAAAATAGATTTATACATAATGATTTAAACCTCAGACTTGGTATTGATTTAGTTAAAATATTTCAAGGTTTGACATTAGATAATAACAAAATAGAACAATACGAAGAATTTCTTAGCAAAACTATTGTTAAAGATTTTATAGAGCAAGGTGTAGAAATTGAAGAAATTCCTAATATAAATGATTCAAATAATAGCAAGGTAAGAGTATTTAAATTTACAAAGCAAGAAAGTACGCACTTTGTTTATTTGGTACATCCTCTTGAATCAATACACAATAGATATCTCGATATACGTAACCAGATTGAAGAAATAAAGGATTTTAAACCTCAAAATTTTCACACAATTGATTATTTAACAGCATTAAATTCCCCTTCAAGTATTTATAAGAAACTTTCTGAAGATATTTGATTTCAAATGAGTTCTAAATTATTTGCAACCCAGACCCAAAATTTTATTGAATGCTCAAAAAGACATCGGTTTAGAAAAACTAATGAATACATTCAAATATCATACAAAAAGCTTAATACGGCAGCAGATGTAGGCACTATGTACCATTCTGCATTGGAAAACTTACTATCTATTGAAAATCTGAAAAAAGATACAATAAGCGATTATATTAGTAAATATTGTTCAGATGATAGCAACGGGATACATTCAGATTTTGCGAATTCAATTGAGGGTAGGGATGCAGTTTATTACTTATACAATCTCATTGCAAAAGTAAAATCAATTGAAAATTTTTCTGATTTTGACATTGTTACTGAGTATGAATACAAGAATAATGAAAATTTTTATGGAAAAATTGACTTACTTTTAAGAAAAAAAAATTATTCAATTCTTATTGACTATAAAACTGGGAAAAATATATTTGATTCGTCAGGAAATTTAAAAAACGATATTGAAACTCAGCTATTAATTTATCAAATAATGGAATATGATGAAGTCAATCATTCTGAAATTAATACATTTATTTACAATAAAAGCGCAGATGTAATTGAGATGAAATTTGATAAAGCTCAATTGAAAATTTTCAAAAAGAAAATATCTGACTTGATAGATAAATACAGTAAAGATGAATACACAACAGGAAACGAAGAAGATTGTTTAAGTTGCAATTTTGTATCAATTTGTGACACATATAAAGAAATTAGCAATACATCGATCAATGATTTAAATTCTATTCATGGAGAGATTGTTGAAATTAAAAAAGAAGGCCCAAATTGTATTTTGTTATTAAATTCTAAAGATACAGTGTTAAAAAATATTATTTCAAAAGTTTCCATTAAAAATTATAAAAATTTAATTGATATAGAAAAATTAAAATTAAATCAAGAAGTTAAAATCAAAAATATTAGATTTTTAAGCCAAAATGAAAATCAAGCAAGGTTTTTATTAAGCAACTATGGAAGTTTAGTCATAATCACTTGACAATGTAACCAATGTCCTACATAATAGTCTAACTATATTGTGTGGAGAGAACTCTACACAATACAATTGAAGAGCAGAAAATAATTAAAAACAGACAAAATGTCTGTTTTTTTACGTTTTTTGCTCTTTTTTTATTAAAAAAG
>MDSZ01088173.1_pt1 | contig 10999 bp, 13 predicted proteins | sample 811201 | NCBI WGS metagenome assembly MDSZ01 (sample SAMN05326647, study PRJNA326480) | marine metagenome | isolation source: seawater | place: Indian Ocean: North | collected 2010 | reverse complement strand
TGACAAAAAGCACATGTCAATGCTCGAAGACTTCTGGTTACCTCGTCGTGAAGGCGGTCGTGGTACAGAAATCGATACTCTATCTGGTGGTGAAAACCTCGGAGAAATGGAAGATGTCGAATACTTCAAGAAGAAACTATATCGTGCATTGAATGTACCGATTAGTAGACTCGAATCTGATAACGGATTTAATATGGGTCGCTCTTCTGAAATCAATAGAGATGAACTTAAGTTCTTTAAGTTTATCGATAAACAAAGACAAAAGTTCTCAGAACTTTTCTTGCAAGCAATGAGAGTCCAATTAGTTCTTAAAGGAATTATGAAAGAAGAAGATTGGCTCAAGATTATGGATGATATCAAGTTTGATTATGCAAGAGATTCGTACTTTACTGAACTCAAGAACAATGAAATTCTCTCAGAAAGAATGAATCTTCTAAGAGATATGAATGAACATATTGGTAAATATTATTCTATCGATTGGATTCGTAAACATATCCTACATCAGACAGAAGAAGAAATCAAAGAAATGGATAAAGAAATCCAAGCAGAACGAGAAAAAGGCCTTATAACTACTGGTACGGAGGAGTATTATTGATGGCTAAAAACTTCAAAGATTTTATCAATGAAGCAGAAGAGACAGCACCTGCACCTGCCCCCGCAGAAGCAGAAGCATCTGTCGATTCGCCTGAAATTGCTTTAGACCCAAGACTAGAAAAAGAAGTCTATATTGATTCTTTTGAAGTTGGGGAAAGCGAAGTAGTAATTAAGTCACTGGGTTTAGGACCAACCAAACCAGTTGTTGTCTATATTGACAATAAGAGATGGGAAGTATTTCCAGGACCAAGAGTTGCAAAAAGAGAAGCAACGAAGCACATTAACCAGAAAAAAGATATCAAAAAAGAAAGCATTGATTCCGACTTTGAAAACTTTTTATCTGAAGCAAATATACACAACCAATCAGAGGTTCGTAGATGGATTCAGAAGAACAAAAGAAAGTTCGATAACAGCACAGAAGCAGCCTTTGCAATTGCTGATGAGTTTGGAATGGAAGATGAACTGGAAGATGATAAACATTGGATATGGAAAGAACTAAGTAAGATTTATAAAGAGTCTGTTGAGTCTCCATTCTTTGATATGTTAAATCTTGGTATTATTTCTATTCAAGATGGAACAAAGATTAAAGTCAATGATAACCAAAAAAGAAATATAAAAGCAATTTATGACCACCTCGATGAGCCAAATAAAATTAAGTTCAGAGAGGCTTTTCTTATAAATAAAGAAAACCATAACAAAGTTATGAAATTCATAGAAGAACAAACCAAAGGAATTTAATATGCCATATAGTGAAGACAAACCAATTTCAACCAAGGATGTAATCGACCAAATTAGAGCAAAGAATCTAGACGGAGCAAGAGATAACCTAAAGGACATTCTCTACAAAAAGTCTTCCGATGCAATTTCAAATAAGAAAGTAGATATTGCAAGAAAAATCGGAAATTCAGATTATGACTCAGAAGCAGAAGTAGTAGACGCTCCCGACACAATAGAACCTGTTGCTATCGACCAAACATCCGTAACTGGAGAGCCAACAACTAGCGAGGAATGATATGAGATTAATAACAGAAACAACCGAAGATGTAAAATTCATCGTTGAATCAAATGAAGAAACTGGTAAGAAGAGCCACTTCATTGAAGGTATCTTCATGCAATCAGAGCAGAAGAACCGAAACGGTAGAATGTACCCCAAGAAAACTCTTATGAAAGAAGTTTCTCGTTATAATAAAGAACTCGTTGAAAGTAAACGAGCAATGGGTGAACTTGGTCACCCCGAAGGTCCTACTCTTAATTTAGAAAGAGTTTCGCATATTATTACCGAACTTAAAGAAGACGGCGATAATATTGTTGGTAAAGCAAAAATTTTAGATACTCCTTATGGGAATATCGTAAAGAACCTAATCGATGAAGGCGCACAACTCGGTGTTTCTTCACGCGGTATGGGTTCTCTTAAGAAAAACGATGATGGGGTAAATGAAGTCCAAGAAGACTTTATGTTAGCCGCAGTTGATATCGTAGCAGACCCATCTGCTCCAGATGCCTTTGTCAATGGCGTTATGGAAGGCAAGGAATGGGTGTGGGAAAATGGTATTCTTCAACCTAGAGTCATTGAAAAATATGAAAAGTTCATCTTATCTGCCAAAGATAAGAAACAAATCGAAGAAGCCAAATTAGTTGTATTCAAACATTTCTTGTCTAATTTTTGAAAAATATACATATAGTAGCAATTTTAAATAGTCAAAGGAGATTCCAATGTCCGACAAAGACATCCTAGAAACAGCAAGAGAAATTCTCGAAAGCGAGAACTCTCTTGAAGAAACAACAACAGAAGTGGAGCCCAAGAAAAAGGGCGCAGTAAGTGTTGACGCTGAAGGAGAAAAGCCAGAAGCATCACCCTCAGTAAACACTGACGACCACGAAGATGAAGACATCTACAGTGCAGATGGTGATGGTGCAAAAGTACCTGCTCCTGATGCAGATGCAGGTGATTCAGAAGGTAACAAGAAGACAGTTGATATGAAAGCCTCTTCAGCAAAAGCAACAGCAGAACATATGGATGCTCTCTTTGGTGGTGAAGACCTTTCGGAAGACTTCCGCAACAAAGCAACTACTATCTTCGAGGCCGCAATTAGCGAGCGTGAAGAAGTAATTCGTAAAGAAATTCAAGAGAATTTTGATACTGCTCTTGCTGAAGAAACAGAAAGAATCTCAACTGAACTTTCAGAGAAACTTGATGATTACCTATCATATGTAATCAAAGAGTGGATGGAAGATAATCAAATCGCAATCGAACACGGTCTTAAGAATGAAATTTCTGAGTCCTTTATTGCTGACCTCAAGAATCTTTTCGAGAACCACAACATTGAAGTTCCTGAAGAGAAGTTTGATGCACTAGCAGAAGCAAACGATAAGATTGAAACTCTTGAAACCAAACTAAACGAACAACTAGAAGCAAATGTTGCACTTACTAAGAGCAATGCTGACTTAGAGTGTGTAAAGGTATTCGCTGAAATGACACGCGACCTTACTGACACTGATACTGAAAAACTTCGAAGTCTCGCAGAAGGACTTGAGTTTGACAGTACCGACCAATACACTGAAAAACTAGGACTTCTTAAGGAAAGTTACTTCAATGCTCCAGTTGCAGAAACAGCAACTGACGCAGAAGAAAACACCCTTGCTGAAGAAGCACCTGTTTTCGGTGGAAACATCAACTCGTATGTTGATTCAATTAGTCGAGTCGCAACGCAACCAAGAGCAAATAGAAAAGCATAAGTTAAGTTACTTATAACCGTACTTCAAAAACGAAGTATTTAAAATTTAAATTCCCAAGGAGAAGAAAAATGGAAGATAAAGCACTATTGGCTGAACAACTTCAAAAGAAGTGGCAGCCAGTCCTAGAGCATCCTGAACTTGAATCTATCTCTGATAGTTACAAGAAGAATGTCACAACCATTCTACTTGAAAATCAAGAACAAGCAATGCTCGCAGAAGCCGCACCAATGAACGCAATGGGTGCAGGTGGTTCACCTCACTTTGGTCAATCAGGTGAAGTTCAAGGTTTTGACCCTGTAATGATTAGTCTTGTACGCCGTGCTATGCCTAACCTAATGGCATACGACATCTGCGGTGTTCAACCAATGACTGGTCCTACTGGACTTATCTTCGCAATGAGAGCGAAGTACCAAGAACCAACAACAGCCGGAAATGTCAACGAAGCATTCTACAACGAGGCAGACACTGGTGGTCTATCTGGTGGTGGTTCGTCCGATGCTGGTTTAACTGGTTTCGGTGCCCACGCAGGAACTGACCCACTCTCAGGTACAGACCAAAGCGATACCGATAGCCCCGTACCAACTTATAAGTCTGGTAGAGGACACACTACACAGTTGGCTGAAGAACTTGCAATGAACAAGATGGCATTCAGCATTGAACGAGTAGCAGTCGAAGCAAGAACTCGCGCCCTACAGGCTGAGTACTCAATCGAACTCGCTCAAGACCTCAAGGCTGTTCACGGACTTGACGCTGAAGCAGAACTCGCTAACATTCTTAGCACTGAGATTCTTGCTGAAATCAACCGCGAAGTCGTTCGTACCATCTATCATCAAGCAAAACTTGGTGCAGACCAAAGCGACCTTTACAACTCCGCAGGTGTAACTGTTGACGGTATGAGTGCCCAAACTAAGGGTGTTTATGACCTTCTACACGACTCAGATGGTCGTTGGAGTGCTGAGAAGTTCCGTGGACTTATGTTCCAAATCGAACGCGAAGCAAACCAAATCGCTAAGGACACTCGTCGAGGTAAGGGTAACATCGTCATCTGTTCCTCAGATGTCGCTTCCGCTCTTTCAATGAGTGGTATTCTTAACCACGACCCTGCCTTCGGTAACCTTACTGTTGATGACACTGGTAACACTTTCGTTGGTGTTCTAAACGGTAAGACAAAGGTTTATGTTGACCCATATGCAACTGCCAACTACATCTGTGTAGGATATCGTGGTGAAAGCCAGTATGATGCTGGTCTCTTCTACTGCCCATATGTCCCACTACAAATGGTACGCGCCGTTGATAGCACTACATTCCAGCCCAAGATTGGTTTCAAGACACGCTACGGTATTGTCGAGAACCCATTCGCCCGTGGCTTGAGCGATGCTGTTGACAACATCGGTGCCCGTAGAAGCAACACTTACTACAGAATCTTCCGCGTAGATAACCTACACGGTATCAATGCTGTAACTGGTGCTTGATAAAGATTAGTAGTAACTAATTCGAATTGAATAAGGGGAGTCCTTTCGGGGACTCCCCTTTTCTTTTATACATACTATAGGAGAAATTATTATGGCAGAAAACAGAAGTAAGTCAAGAGATGCGTGGCACGAATCCTTTAGAGGAACAATCGGTAGTGCTATGGTTAATTCACCAACTGGTCCTACAGGTGGTGAATTATTTGGTTATGATGGATTGACACAGGATTATTTAACCAGACAACCAAGTAATCTAAATCCTCTACTTCCAACATACTTTCAATTTTCAATGAAGAGATGTCCTACAGTTACATACTTTTGTCAAAGTGCAAACCTGCCAGGATTAAATATTGATACAATTCCACAACCAACAAGGTTCGTTGATATTCCACACGCGCCAGGTGTTCCAGATTTTGAAGATTTGACTATTAACTTTGTAGTGGACGAAACACTAAAAAACTGGCTTGAAATATACCGATGGATGAGAGCAACAACTACATCAAAAGATGTAACAGAAATCACAGATACCGATGAGCATTATACAGATGCCACATTAACTATATTGAATAGTGCAATGGTGCCTAGAATTAGAGTGGCATTTGAAAATATGTTCCCCACCTCTCTTTCTTCTTTAGAGTTTGATAGTACTACTACTGCACCAGAAGCCTTAATAGGAACTGCCACCTTTACTTATACCACATATGAAATAACAGAATTATCTTGACCAAAAGGAGTTTTGACTGTATACTTAAAGATAATTTTGGAGTGTTTATATGCGTTTTGACGATATTAGAAAAATGGTAGAGAAGGATATGGTCATTGATGATAGTGAACTTGACCTAGAATCTCTAAAAATACCACAACTACACAACAAGTACTTAAACCTTTTCCACGACGAAAGAATCCTTCTAAGGAAACTGGAAGTGGAAAGAAGAGAACTTATCCGTGATAAGTGGGAGTTTTATTCTGGCAAAATGAGCGAGGAAGAACTTACTAGAAGAGGATGGGAGCCTTTTCAATTAAAGGTACTCAAACAAGATTTGGATATGTATATCCAGTCAGACTCAGATGTAACTAAAATAGATGATAGAATCACCTTACAAAAAGAAAAGGTAGATTATCTTGCATCTATTGTCAAAAGTATTTCTGGTAGGGGATGGGAAATTAAAAACGCAATTGAGTGGAGGAGATTCACTAGTGGCGTATGATATTCAAAATGACCCTATGCACGGAGTTTATTTTAGACAAGCATATACTTATGCTATGAATAACTCTAAAGACCCATCTACTCAAAATGTTGCACTTCTTACAGATGGTGGTACTGGTATTATTACAATGGAATGTAATAACATACCCGATAAGGTAAATGGAAGTTGGGAAAGACCAGATAAGTATCATTATGTAGAACACGCAGAAAGAAATGTTCTATACAAAGCCGCTAAACTAGGAATATCAACACAAGGATTAACAATGTATTGTCCTTGGTATTCTTGTTCTGATTGTGCGAGAGCAATTATTCAATGCGGAATAAAAAGAGTAATAGGACATAAAGAATACTTTGACAGAACACCAGATAGATGGAAAGAATCCTGTGGTATTGGTATAAAGATGATGCAAGAAGCAGGAATAGAATGTTTAATATGGTCAGGAATTGTTGGTGGTAGAGTAACCATTCTTGTAGATGGTAAAGAATTTTCACCATAAATAATACGATGAGTGATTTAAATATATCATATAAAGACTCTGTTCATATATCGGTAGACTGCGATAGAGGTATTGCACAAGAACTTTCGGAATATTTTACCTTTAAAGTTCCCGGCTATCAATTTATGCCTGCATATAGAAATAAAATGTGGGATGGAAGTATTAAACTATACAACATATACAAGCAAGAGTTATATGCAGGTCTAGACCAGTATGTTAAGTTGTTTGCTGAAGAAAGAGGATATAAAGTCCAATATGGCAAACCTCTTGTAGATAGCAATAATATTTCATTTGAAGAAACAGAAAAATTCATAAATGATAGACTACAACCAACATTCAAAGATGAATTACTAAAAGCATATGAACACCAAATAAATGCAGTACAGCACGGAATCAATAATAATAGATGTCTTCTTTTATCTCCTACCGCCTCTGGTAAGAGTTTAATCATATATTCAATGATTAGACATTATATGAATGTCCTACCAAAAGATAAGAAGATTTTGGTGGTTGTTCCTACTGTGTCCCTCGTAACACAAATGTATGAGGACTTCAAAGAGTACTCAAAGGCGGATAATACCTTTGATGTAATGAAAGAATGTCACGGAGTTTTTGCGGGACAAGAAAAAATAAACGATAGTAAAATTATCATCTCTACTTGGCAAAGCATTTATAAGTGCAATCAGAAATACTTTGATAACTTTGGTGCTGTATTTGGTGATGAATGCCATTTATTTAAATCAAAATCACTTACCAGTATTATGTCTAAATTGAAGAACTGTCCCTATAGAATAGGAACTACTGGTACTCTTGATGGCACACAAACTCATAAATTAGTTATTGAAGGTTTGTTCGGTCCAGTATATAATGTCATTAAGACAAATCAGTTAATGGAAAGAGATTTGCTTGCACAACTTTCAATTGACTGCATATTATTAAAGTATCCAGAAAAGACAAGAAAAGAACTTAAAAGAACCAAATACTTTAATGAATTAGAATATCTGGTAACAAATGAAACCAGAAATAAGTTTATTTCTAATATGGCAAAAAATCTAAAAGGAAATACATTGGTTCTATTTCAACTAGTGGAGAAGCACGGAAAGCATCTTCATAAATTAATTTCTGATATGTGTAAAGACCATAAAGTATTCTTTGTCTATGGAGGAACGGACTCGGAAGACAGAGAAGAGGTAAGAAAATTGACTGAAGAAAATGACAATGCAATAATAGTAGCCTCATATGGTACATTCTCTACGGGTATTTCTATCCGTAGATTGCATAATATTATCTTTGCTTCCCCTTCTAAGTCTAGAATTAGGGTTCTTCAGTCAATTGGTAGACAGTTGAGAAAGTCTAAATATAAGGACAAAGCAAAGTTGTATGATATTGGTGATGATTTGACTTGGAAAAGTTGGACAAATCACACGCTAAAGCATTTCGTGGAAAGAATGAAAATATATAACAAAGAGCGATTTAACTATAGGACGATAAAGATTAATCTAGGGGAGGGAGATGCGAATGGGAGATAGATATAGGAATTACAAACTTTCTTCTGGAGAAGAAATTATTGGGAAAATAGTTGGTAACAACGAACTTGAAGTTACTCTACATAGACCTATGATGATTCGTAACATAGCAATCCAAGACCCATATACAGGAGAAGCCAAAGAAGTTATGGTGATGCGTCCTTGGTCTAACCTTTCTAATGATTTAGATTGTCACATACCTAAATGTCATATAATATTAGAATCTTCCCCCACCAGTGATTTGGTGAAATTTTATTTAATGAAATTAGAAAGAGAAGATGTTGTGAATGACCTGTATAATGAAATGCAAAGTGACCCTGAGCAGTTAGAACAATATATCAAAACTACCATCGAACGAGACTTGGGGAATTATGGTAATAATGATGAACAAGAGGAAGAATCTGCTCCACCACCAATAGAAGAAATTAGGGACGAGGAAAAGGTTCAAATGAACTTTCAAATCCCACCTGCAATGTTTCTTGCATTTTTATTGAATGGCATTGTAAGCATCAATGAAGATAATGAAATGGATTTTGATATTGAGGAGTTTATGAATTTGAAGGACAAGGAAAGAAAACCTCGTCCTAGAAAAAAGAAAAGAAAGAATATCGAAGATTACTTCGAAGATTGGAATCCAGAACCTTAAAGTATATAAAGACTTTTATTGACACCCCCAACACAGATAAGGTACGATAAAAATTTTATAATGTCAAGGAGAAAGTTGTGAGAATATGACAAAAAAATCAAACCACTATGTAGATAATAATAAATTCTTTGAAGAGATGTGTAAGTGGAAAAAGTTAGTTGATGAAGCAGAAGCGATTGGCGAACCCAAACCACCAATAACAGAATACATCGGTAGTTGTTTTGTTGAAATAGCAGAACGATTATCTCATAGGCCTAATTTTATTAATTATGAGTATAGAGAAGAAATGATTGGAGATGGAATTGAAAACTGCCTAATGTATGCACATAATTTTAATCCAGAAAAATCAAAAAATCCATTTTCATATTTTACTCAAATAATATATTATGCATTCTTAAGAAGAATACAAAAAGAAAAGAAGCAGATGTATATCAAGTATAAGATGATAGAAGAACTTGATAAGGAACACCATTTCCCACGATGGGTTGACGAAACGCAAGGAATGGATGTTTCCGAATCGAAGAATGCCGCGGCGGATTATTATAAATTGACTGATACTGATATTGATAACTTTACGCCAAAGAAAGAGAAAGAAAGAAAAGCGAAAGCGGCAAAAGAAAAAGAAAACAAAGGTCTAACCTTAGATAAATTTTTTGAGGAATAATTAGTGAAGATTGCCATTATAAACGATACCCACTTCGGAGCGAGAGGGGATTCGCAGTTATTTTTTAACTACTTTATGAAGTTTTTTGATGATGTGTTTTTCCCTTATTTAAAAGAGAACAATATTAAGACGGTTATCCATGCAGGAGATTTAATGGATAGGCGGAAGTTTGTTAATTTTAGTATTCTAAATCAAGTTAGAAATAAATTTATTCAAAGACTAAAAGATGAAAACATAGAGTTTCATTGTATTCTTGGTAACCACGATGTTTATTATAGAAACACAAATGAAGTAAATTCTGTACGAGAATTATTTGGTACTGACATTCATTTATATGAAAGACCGAAAGTAATAGACATTAACGGCTTAAACATTGCTCTTCTTCCTTGGGTTAATAAAGAAAATCACGACGAGTGTGTAGATTTTATTAAGACAGCAGCCGCACCCATTTTAATTGGACACTTGGAACTAGAAGGTTATGAAGTGATGAGGGGTGTTGGTTTTCAAGGTGGTATGGATGCAAAACTCTTTGATAGGTATGAGCGGGTATTGTCTGGTCACTTTCATTGTCGCCAAGAAAAAGATAATATCTACTATCTTGGAACACAGTATCAAATTACATTTGCTGACTTGGCAGAAACTAAAGGTTTTCATATCTTAGACACAGAAACCCGTGAACTTGATTTTATTGAAAATCCATACAAGATGTTCCATACACTCAGGTATAATGATGAAGATGGACCTCCAGACACAGAAAAGACATATCCACACCTAAACGGCTCATATGTAAAGTTGTATGTTGAGTCAAAGAAACATCCATATAGTTTTGATAGGTTTATGGATAAACTATATGAATCTGGCGTTGCTAAAATAACAATTGTAGAAGAGATTATAGATTCTGAATGGACAAAAGAAGAAATAGTTGACTTAGCACAAGATACTGTTACACTAATAAATAATGAGATTGATTCCATAGATGAAGTGGAAGATAAGGCTCGTATGAAGAAATTGATTAAAGACCTTTATATGGAGAGTTTGTCCCTGTGAATATTTTTGTTTTGGATGAAAATCCACAAGTCGCCGCACAAATGATGTGTGATAAGCATGTGGTAAAAATGATTGTTGAGTCTGCTCAGATGTTGTCCACTGCACATCGTGTTCTTGATGGTGAACAGTATATTGAATTGTCTGCAAATAATCGTCGCATCAAAAGATGGAAGTCTCCATATACATTGATGGAAGATATCCTATACAAAGCATCTTTTGTTGGTCACCCCTGCACCCAGTGGGTGATGGAAAACGATAAAAATTATTATTGGTTAGCCGAACACGGATATGAATTGTGCAGAGAATATAGTCGAAGATACAAGAAGGTTCACAAGACAGATGATATGATATCTTTGATTCGTTTTCGTAAACCAGTAAACATTCCAATTGCAGATGAAATGACACCATTTGCACAAGCAATGCCAGAAGAGTATAAGAACACAAATGCAGTAGAGGCATATCGTGCATACTATCTTGGGGAGAAGACAGGATTTGCAGAATGGAAATATTCAGAAAAACCCTTATGGTATGAGGAGGCGTTAGTTTGATAATATTCCAAACATTGAGTTGGAAGAATTTTCTTTCAACTGGAAATTACAAGACAACCGTTGAC
>MDSZ01259395.1_pt1 | contig 11000 bp, 7 predicted proteins | sample 811201 | NCBI WGS metagenome assembly MDSZ01 (sample SAMN05326647, study PRJNA326480) | marine metagenome | isolation source: seawater | place: Indian Ocean: North | collected 2010 | reverse complement strand
TTGAGGTTAAATATTTTCCTATCTTTTTAATATGTTTATGAACTTTATTTTTCTTAAAATATTTAATAGTTGCTAAAGCTGCAACAAATCCAACTCTTTCCGTCCAAGCTGTACTACTTATAAAAGTATCTTCGCATACACTCATATATTTTGATTTTCCTACAATAGCTGAAATTGCATAACCATTGCCGATGCCTTTTCCGTAAACAACTATATCGGGTTTAAACCCTACAGATTTATAAACACCACCTATTGTTTCTCTCCAACCAGATGTAATTTCATCTATAATCAAACATACTTTGTTTTTTTTACAAAAATTATTTATCTCTTTTATGAAATCTTTGTTTGGATATTCAAATCTTGAACCCTCAACAACTACACCAGCAATTTTATTTCTTGAAATTATCTTTTTGAAGTCTTTAATATTGTTGTATCTAAAAGGTATAACAGTATTTTTTAAAGCTTTAGGAACTCCAAGAGGATTTAGTCCTGGTAACAAGTGCTCTTTTAATTTCTCTTTCCCTTTTAAGTTTGTTGCTAAATACCAATCATGCCAACCATGATAACCACTAAATGCGATTTTGTCATTTTTTGAGTTTGCTCTTGCAATTCTTATTGCAATTGACATTGCCTCGCCACCACTTCTAGCAAATTTTACATTTTGAGCAAATTTATCGTTTTTAAGGAATTCTTTTGCAAGGTCATATTCCTCTCTGCAATTTAACGTGCTTGCAATTCCTTTATCAATTGCTTTTTTTACTTCTTTATTTACAAAATTATTTGAATAACCAAGAACAGATGCTCCAACACCCATATTAGACATATCAATAAAATTTTTATTATTGATACTCTTAATATTTATATCCTTAGCTTTTTTAAAATATGTTGGCCAATAATCTGGTAAATATCTATTTGGTCTTTTTGATAAAAGACCATTACCACCTGGAATTAACTTTTTAGCCGAGTTCCATAAACTTGGAGTTTTATAAATTTTCATTATTAAGTATTATTTTGAATATCTTTTGAATTGTTTAGCGAATTTTTCTGGATTTTTAACACCGAATGAACTTTTACCCTTTATTTTATCTATAAGATTTGCTTCTTTTTTAAGTTCTATAAATTTTTTTGGATCAATTGATACTGGAGCATCAACACAATTTTGATTTTGGAGTTTAAAATGTTTTTCAAAAATATTCACTCCCATTGCTTTTGCTATCAAAGAAGTTTTAATATTGGGTGTATGATCGGATAGTCCAATCTCACATTTGTAATTTGATTTCATATAGTTAATATTTTCTAAAAAAGAATCTTCTTCTTTACATGGATAAGATGAAACACAATGGAGTAAAATTAAATTTTTTAAATTTTTTTTAAACAGTTTGTAAACTTTATCTATCTCTTTTTTATTAGCCATACCTGTCGAGACAATACAAGGTTTGTTAGTTTTTTTCACAGCCCTAATAAGTTCTAAGTTTGAAATATCGAAAGATGCAATTTTGAATAAATTTACTTTAATTTTATTTAAAAAATGAACTGCACCTAAATCAAAAGGTGTTGAGAAAAAAATTATTTTTTGTTTATCACAAAATTTTTTTATCTCTGCAAATTCTTCATAAGAAAGTTCACATTTTTTTAATATTTCAAAAATAGGGGAGTTTTTTTTTACTCTTTTTTCGGTTGTATAAGTTTGAAATTTTACTGCCGAGAAACCAATTTTTTTTGAGGCCTTTACCATTTTTAACGCTGTATTAAAATTTCCCCCATGGTTAATTCCTATTTCAGATATAAAAAAGTTTTTTTTAAAGTTAATCATATTTATTTTAATGATAGGCCACCATCTATTACAATATTTTGACCAGTAGTATAACCAGAATAATCACTACTTAGATATGCAATAACAGTTAAAAAATCTAATGTTTTTGCAAATCTATTTTTTGGAACATTTCTCTTGTATTTTTTTATAAATTTTTTTTTTTGTAAATTTAAATTCTCAATACCACCCGGTGAAACTGAATTTATACAAATATTTTTATTTGCAAGTAAATTTGCAAAATATTTTGTCATCTGAATAAGAGCGGCTTTTGAGGCTCCATAAATTTCTGAATTAAACCTATCTCCTTTTGAGTAAATTTTGAAATCTGGTGTTACAACTCCATAGATAGAGCTTATATTAATTATCTTTAATTTGTCATTTTTTTTTGAAATTTTACTTAAGAATTTAATCGCATTAAAAGGAGCATAGAGATTTGTTGAAATAGTGTCTTTAAAGTTTTTTAAACTCCTCTTTTGAAAGTTTTGAAAAACTGATATTGCAGCATTGTTGACAAAAATATTTATAGATTTTTCTTTTAGGTAGATTTTTTTAATTATATCTTCTAACTTTTTATCATTTATAATATTACACCTAAGAAATTTAATTTTCTTATTTGATGGTTTCTTTAAATCAATACCATATACCACAGCTTTATTCTTGATAAAAAAATCTGCAAGCTCACTACCTAATTGCCCTGCGCATCCAGAGATAACCACAATTTTTTGTTCAAAATTAAAAAGCTCTGATATTTTTTTTGTCATATAATTTAAATATCATAAATAAGGCATTTTCATTAATATTGTTTGAAAATTTATTATTTATATTTTTTTTAAATTTATTGATATAATTTTTATTAACAAATTTTGACAATAAACTCATTAATTTTTGCTGGTGTTCAGCATTTTCTAACATTAATGTCCCCTTGTATCTAGCTATTCTTTGGATGTTTTTTTTTTGGTGTCTATATTGAGGTATCGAAATACTTGGAATAGAATATTTTAAACATAGAAATAATATTAGACCACCACTTATTATAGCAAATTTAGAACTTCTTAAATTTGATAAAAAATTTTTTTTATTAATTAAATTAAAACTTAGATTTTTATATTTCTTTAAATTTTTTATATGTTTTTTTTCAATACAAATTTTCAAATTAAAATTAAATTTGTTTAGACTTTTAACTATTTTGGAAAAAATTTTTTTTTTATCATATCCACCAAAAAATAAAAAAATTTTGTTTTCTTTAATTTTCTTATTCAAATTATTTTCTTGAGGTAAGATTAAATATTTAATTCCAAAATTTTTGTCTGAATAATTATTTTTAATTAAAGGATTTAAATTTAAATCTGCAAGTTTTATATATTTTGAACTTGAGTCAATTAATATAATTTTTTTATGTTTTTTTCTTAAGCTTAATATCTCATTTTTTTTTAAATTATCAAGTCTGTCAATAATTAATAATTCTGACTCAAAATTGTTTAAAGTATCTATCTCTACTTTTTTGTCTAATTTGTTATTTTTGTTAGGGCTATATGACTTGTACCCTTCATTTTTTATTAAATCTGAACCTATTTTAAAACAATTTTTGTTCTTAGTAATGAATAATATATTTTTTTTATTTATTTTTTTTTTTAGAAAAAAATTTGCAATTGCAAGACATCTATAAACATGTCCAGTACCAATTTCATTTATATTTCCACCGTCACATCTAAAAATTATTTTTTTATTTAAAAAATTTTTTGATTTTATCTGTGATAAATTCGATTTCATTTTTTTTTAGTGATTCATATATAGGAATACTTAATATTCTTTCACCTATATCATCTGCGATGAGATATTTTTTTTTATTAATTATTTTATCTTTGTAGAACTTATATTTGTTTATACTTTTATAATGAACCCCACAACCAATATTATTTTTTTGTAAATAATTTAATAATTTTTCTCTTACTGAATGATCCTTAACTATCATACAAAAAAGATGATATGAATGTTTTTCATTTTTAGGAATAGGTTCGGGAAGAATTAGTGGTAAATTTTTAAATTCATTAATATATGTTTTCCATATTAATTCTCTTTTTTTCCAGGCTTTCTCGATATTTTTTAACTGATGTATTCCTATACTTGCATGAATATCCGACATATTAAATTTAAAACCAGCTTTAACAATATCGTAGTGCTTAAACCCAGATTTGCCATACCTTTTCCAAGCGTCTTTATCCATACCGTGTAAACTCATTGTTCTTAATTCTTTGATGGCTTTTTTTTTGTTAGTTACTATCATGCCTCCTTCACCAGTAGATAAATTTTTAGTCACATAAAAACTAAAACATCCAAAATCACCAAAGTTACCAGCATATTTGTTGTTTAGTTTTGTTTCAATTGCATGAGCACAGTCCTCAATTAAAAATATTTTATTTTTTTTACAAATTTTCCTTATTTGATCTACATCACAAACCTTCCCTGCAAAATGAACAATTATTACTGCTTTTGTTTTTTTTGTGATATTTTTTTCAATCTCTTTAGGATCAATATTAAGTGTTTTTTGATTAATATCAGCTATAACAGGAGTAGCTCCTACATGCAAAATAGAGTTTACAGTTGAGCAAAATGTAAGTGGAGTTGTTATAATCTCATCTCCCTCTTTTATACGTAAATATTTAAGAGTTAAAAAAATTGCAGCTGTACAGGAATTTAATGCAAGGCTATATTTTGATTTATTATAATCTGAAAATTTTTTTTCAAACTTATAACTTTTTGGACCAGTACCCAACCATCCACTTTTTAAGGTTTTTGTAATTTCTCTTAACTCACCTTCATAAAGACTTGGTTTACCGAAAGTAATAAATTTCATATTTTTTAATGCTTTATATAAAAATTAGAATAATAATACAAATAAATGATTATTTCCCTAACTATATTAATTCACTCATTTTATTTAACATTATATTTTTTATATTTAAGATTTCTCGATAAATTTGAAAAAGAAAAAATTATCTTTTTAATATTTCTAGTTTATTTTTTTTTACCTGGGAGATTTTATACATTAAATCTATATGAAATTTATTTCCATAAAATTTACATTTTTTTATTTTTATTTCCATTATTTTTGAAAGAATTAATTTTATCTTTTGAAGGATTAAAAAGTAAAAATAAAAAAAAAAATAATCTAATCTTTTTATTTTTATTACCTTTTGGATATTTGTTAGCATTAACTTTAGATACAAATGATTTTAATACTTTAAATAGAGAATATAACAAGCATTTCAAAAATTACTTTTTAGATTTTTTGAATTCAATAATGTTTATAATTTTTTTAATGAACACAAAAAGAGTAGATTTAAAAAAATTAAATAAATATGTAAAAAAATTTATTTACATCGCTAGTTATATTTTGATAGTTGAATTATTATTTTTTTTTATAATAGGAAAGCACTTAAACCAATTGTACGATAAAAGTGGAGTATTTAACTCAATATTTTTTTCAAGTTTTTTTGTGACATCATTATTTTCAGGAATAGCAATATTATTTTTTCTTAATGATTTAATTATCAAAAAAAAATTTTCTAATATAATTTTATTGATATTTTTATCTTTAATTATTTTAATTAATATCGAATCAAGAGCTATAATTTTGAGTTTATCAATCTCAGTATTAACATTAATTTTTATTAATTTTAAAAAAAATCTTACAATTAAATTTACAATAATATTTTTATTTCTTTTTTTAGCTAAGCTAATTTTTAATTTTGATCAGTGTACTTTAGTTGAAACAAATGTTTATAAAACATTAAATAAAATTAACATAAAATCAAAAAACTTATGTGACTATGAAAGTTCTTATTATAGATATGGTTTATTAAAAAGAGAAATTGATGTAATTTTAAGTAACTTGCCTTTTGGTGTTGGTCCTGGTGTTGGAAAATTTTATTACAATCATAAAACAACTGAAAACTATCTTTATCCCACAAACAAATCATCCTTTAAAATCAGAGAGGTGTATGCCGATATTTTAGATATACATTTTGAAGATCATCATTTATTGCCACCGCAAGCATCAAATATTTTCACGCATTTACTTATGTCATATGGGATTAATATATTCTTAATTTTATTTTTGTTGTTTAATTTTATTTTGTTTAAATATAAAATTCAAACAAGTAAAATTTCAAATATTAACACTATTGCTATTTTTTTTGTTTTTTTAAATTTTATATTTAACTCGACCTCAGGTTTAATTTTTCTACAAATTGTGATGACATTATTGGCATTAACTTATAAAGAGGAAATTTATGTTAAGTAAAATTAAAACTTATTTAATATTTTTTACAATATTATTTTCTATATCATTATTTTTCAACGTAATAAGTTTTAAGAAATACAATCTCAATTTTATAGTTTATTCTAATAATATCAGTTCTATTGAATCAATAATACATAATGAGAAAAATTTATCTAATCCTCTATTTAGTTCACTTTATTATTCAAGATATACTGCAGGTAAATTCAAAGTAGGCTTAAGGTCTAACAATTTACAAGAGGCGAGTGTTTTTTTGAAAAAAATTAGAGAAGATTTTAAAAACCAAGCCTTATCAAAATTAAAAAAAGTTTATGTGAGTTCTAACTATTTCTTTGATTCTTTTGACACAAATGTAATATATGACCCAAAAAGAATACAAGAACTAATCATAAATAATCAATTGTTATTTACGGATAAAGAGATTGAGCTTATTAACTCAATTAATAAAGAATTAGATACAAAAGATTTACACAAACAATTTAAAGAAAGATTAAGTGAAATTTACAAAATCAGTGATAAAGATGTAGAAAATATGGATACCTTATTAAAGTATTTAGTTTATTTTATATCTGATGAAGGGGTGGGGGAAATTTCTATAAATATTAATAGAAATCAATTAATATCATTTAATGAAGTAATTATATCAGTTTTATTTTCTTTAATTTTTATGGTGACATATTTTTCGATAAAAAGAGATAATTAAATTTATTTTAAAATTTTAAATAAAGAATTTTTTAAAATATGATTAGCACCAACATTACTCAGATGATGAGAGTCAATATAAAATATTTTATCATTATTGTTACCAACACAAAATTTATCAATAAAAGTGTCACATAAAATCTTATTTGGTTCAATTTTTATTATTTGAAAATTTTTTAATTGAATATTATTCAAAAAAGTCTCCACTTCTTTTATTTCATTTGAGATTTCATTTATTTCTCTTTTAATAATTAAATTATCATCTTTTTTTTTTAATCTTCTTAATAATTCTCTTGGGACATGGTTTTTATGCTGAGCTAATGGGTAAATTATAAATAATTTTATTTGATCATGATCAAATTTTTTTAAATAATTAACAAAATTTAATTTCTTTTGATTTTGTTCTTCGATATTTTTTTTTCCGTAAATATTTTTTTCAATTTTATCTCTCCAAAAGAAATTAATTATAATTTTGTTTATTTGATTTTGTTTTGCTATTTGTATTGCATTTTTACAAAATGGATTTGTTAAAATATCATCAAAATTTTCACAGTGATTGATATTATAAACTTTGATTTTATTATCTATTGCAAAATTATTAATACTCAACTCTAAAGTTTCTTTTTGACTATCTCCAATTAGCATTATTTTATTTTGTGAATTTAAATCACCCAAAATACAAAGTTTTGTTTTATTTTTTTTATCTAGGTTTCTACATATATCGCTGAAACTTGATTTATCTTTTTCAGCAATATGAAATTTAATTGCCAAATCATCATTCTCTGAATTGAATCTTTCAACTATACCGTCTTTTATCTTTATAAAGGAACCTATTGATAGAATTAAAATTACGGATGTTAAGTAAAATAAAAAAATTTTATTTTGACTAAAATTTTTTAAATTTCTAAATGGTTTCTCTATAAATCTCCAAGATAAATATGAAATTAAAAAGGTAAAAAAAATAATTAGTAATTTTTGGTATGTAGCTATATCTTTTAATACCAGTGTATCCCTAAAAAGATAAAGGTTTACATAACTAATTACAGGGTAATGTATTAAATAAATTGAGTATGAAATTAAACCAGTAAACACCAAGATTTTTGATTTAAGAAAAAAATTTAGAAAACTGTTCTCATTGTTAAACAACAATATTATAAGTGTTCCAATAGTTGGGATTAATGTAAATAAGCCAGGATGATTATAAGTAGTAGATGAAATATTTATTTTAAATATTGATAAAAAAATAAGAGTTATACCTATATATGGAAAGAAAACTTTATAATTTTTTAGAATACCGTTATTAAAAAAAAATAATATTTTTTCCTTATAAAGATAACCTAATACCCCAAGTAGTATTTCAAAGAATCTTAATTCAGATCTAAAGTAAATTTCTGAATTTGTATTTCTTTCAGCAAATATTGCAAATAGAAGAAAAAATATGAATATTATAAAAAATATAAAAGATATTTGATGTTTATTAAAATATTTAAAAAAAACTAAAATTATTAAAGGAAAAAATAAGTAGAATTGTTCCTCTATTGATATACTCCATATATGTAGCAATGGTTTAAAATTTGCATTTTCCTCAAAATAACCAGACTGAAAATAAAAAAATATATTAGAAATATTTAAACTGGTTCCAATTAGGCTCTCACCATATTCAATAAATTGATCTGGATACATTAAAATGTACGCTAATGGAAACGTCAGAATACTGACTATGAAGAGCATGGGACAAATTCTTCTAATTCTTCGCTCATAAAATTTTAACAATGAAAATTTGTTTTTGTAGATTTCCTCAAATATTAAACCTGTAATAAGAAAGCCAGATATAACAAAAAATATGTCAACACCTAGATATCCACCATCTAAAATATTTAAATGAAATAAAAAAACTAAAAATACTGATATGCCCCTGAGACCATCTATATCTTTTCTATAATACATCTTAAATTTTTCTTTTAATTATTTGAAATAAAAGATTCACAATAAATATCGAAGAAATTATTAAAATAATTAATTGAATTTTAAATGCTTTAGTATCCTGATAAATTAAATAAAATTCCTCTAATTTTTTAATTTCTAAAATTGTTAGATAACCATTTTTGTTAATTATTTTATTTTTTAAAAGGTTGTTCTTGTTATCTCTAATTATCCAATTATGAGAAAAAGTTATGAAAGTGTCTATATTATCAAATTTCTTTGAGTTTTTAATATAAAATTTCTCATTATTAATTTTTTGAATTTTTAATTCATTGGCTAAATATAAATTTTTTTTTGTATTATTATCAGTGAATAAATTAAATTTATCTGGGTTAAAAATAATTTCATTTTCATTTTCGATTATTAAATTAAGGCTATATCTGAAATTTTCCGGCCATTTTAGATTATTTATAATTTTCGGATTTAAAAATTTTCCTATTTCAGTTACTCTAAAATAAAAAGTTTTAGGTTCAATATTAAGATTTACAGTAGCTAGATTTGTTAGTTGTGCTTCATTGAACTTTGAACTTTTAATATAATTTTTGATAAAGTTGCTTAGTATAATTAAGTCATTGAGTGTAGTGAAATATATTTCTGAGCCACCTTTGGTACTTATACTTTCTGTATGTTTTTTTTTACTACCGTAAACTGATGTTTTATAATAACTATGACAAGGTTTATTTTCTGAAACAAGAAAAAAAAAAGAAGATTTAATACCAGGTAAATTATTTGTTTTGTACTCTTTATCAATTTCGCCTTTATCAACACATCTATAGTTAAATACAATTTTAGAATTATTTATTAAATTAATTAAATATTTATCATTATCTTTTTCAACTTGTAATATAGAGTAGATATAAAATGGAAGTGTGGAAATTAATAAAATATATAAGATAATATAATTATTTTTAAAATTTTTCTTTCTTAAATAATTTGAAAATGCAAAAAACAATATTCCTATATTAATTAGTGAAAAAACAAAAAAAGTTTTAAACTGGTCAATAAAAAAATATCCAAATAAAAATATTAATCCCATCAAAAAGGAAATTAAAATATTTTTTTTACTAAAATTATTTTTATTATTTTCAAAGAAATTTTCTAAAATTATTGCAATTACAATTAACAAAAGTGGTAGAGTTAAATTAATTAAGTAACCAGAATGCCTAAACTTATTTATACCTGGAAAGTAATTGTATAAGAAATTTAAAATATACCGACCTATTTTAAAATCAATAGAATTAGAAATTATAAAGAAGAATATAATTGTAAAAATTAAAATTAAAAATTCTTTGAAATAAATTTTATTTTTTTGAAATAAATAGAAAATAAGTAAGTAAAAAAAAAATAAGGGATATTGAAACCCATATTCATTCTGAAATAATCCATTTTGTAAAAATTTATATAGTTTTACTAAATAAGGATAATTTGCATAATAAATTAAATCATTTAGAGTTACATTCCCGTCTATAGTCCTTTCACCCTGAGTTGAAAAAAAATAATTTTCATTTATGTAATTAAAATAGTACTGAGCAACTAATATTAATATTAAAATTATAATTATTTTAATAAAATCAATTTTTTGAAATCTGATTTTAAAAATTTCACCTTTTTCCTTATACATGTGAAAAAACAAAAAAAGAGAAAATAATAAGACCAATATGTAGAAACTAAATATATGATAATATGTAGTATAAATAATCATATAACTTAAAAATATTATCGAAAAGTTAAGAAGGTCAGAAAGTTTTTTTTTAATAAAAAATTTATTAAAATAATAAACCCCAAATGGGATAGTTATAGACCAAAATGCATAGGAATGAATTATGAAAGAAGTATCTATTAAAAAGCAGTATAATAGAGCTATAAAAATAATTATTGAATTTTTATTTTTGAATTTACTTATATTTAAATAAATACCAAACATAAAAAATAAATTGATTAAAGAAATACCAATTATAAAAGAATTTAAAGAGGATATATCTAAAAATGAACTAACAACAATAATTGGAAAAAATATACCTGGATAAAAGAAACTTGACGAAAATAATGCTGGTTGACCATGATCAACATAATCAAGCCAAAGAGGAAATTTAGAAAAATTAAGAAAATAATTAAAATTAAATGTAAATATTTGAAATGTAGCTAAAGTGTCATGAGAGAAAGGAACATTAAAGAAAAAAATTTCTATAATTATTTTAAAAT
>MDSZ01114602.1_pt1 | contig 11000 bp, 8 predicted proteins | sample 811201 | NCBI WGS metagenome assembly MDSZ01 (sample SAMN05326647, study PRJNA326480) | marine metagenome | isolation source: seawater | place: Indian Ocean: North | collected 2010 | reverse complement strand
AGAAAAACAGAACGAATAATACACCCTCCTCGCCATACCAATGCTATATCTCCAAGATTTAAATCCCATTTGTACTCATTGGATGCAGCTTTTAATAATTGGAAACCCTGCGTATAGGATATTATTTTCGATGCATATAATGCTTGCTTAAGATTATCTACAAATAATTTCTTATCCCCATTAAATATATACTCAGAATGAGTAAAACTTTTTGCCGCCTCTACTCTCTCTTCTTTAAAAGAGGATAAGCATCTTGCAAATACTGCCTCTGCTATTAAACTTAAGGGCTGACCATAATCAAGAGCGGCTTTTGCTGTCCATTTTCCCGTTCCTTTTTGACCTGAACTATCTAAAATAAAATCAACAACCCTTTCTCCATCTTCATTCTCATATCTAAGTATTTCTTTTGTAATTTCTATAAGATATGAATTTAATTCAGATTTATTCCATTCATCAAAAACATCTGCAATTTCGTCATTTGACAGATTTAATCCAAATCTCATAATATGATATGCCTCACATATCATCTGCATATCACCGTATTCTATACCGTTATGAACCATTTTTACAAAATGACCGGACCCACTAGAACCTACCCAATTACAACAGACTTCACCGGATGATGTTTTTGCTGCAATTTTATTAAATATAGGTTGAATCTCAGACCATGCTTCAGCCGATCCACCAGGCATAATGGATGGACCATTTAAAGCGCCTTCTTCTCCTCCAGAAATACCAGCTCCGACAAAATAAATACCTTCTCTTTTTAAATTTTCATATCTTTTGGAAGAATCCTTGTAATGGCTATTTCCGCCATCTATGATAATATCTCCTGCATCCAAATGGGGCAATAATTGATCGATAACTCTATCAACTGGATTTCCTGACTTAACCATAATAATAATTTTTCGAGGTGTTGCCAATGATCTGCAAAAATCACCGATATCTTTTGCGCCATAAAATTTTTTATCTAAACCACGACCATTTAAGAATTTATCTATTTTTTCAGTTGAACGATTAAAAACAGATGCTGAAAATCCTTTATTTTCAATATTTAAAACAAGATTTTCGCCCATTACAGCTAAGCCAATCAAACCAATATCTGATAACATTTTATTATTTCCCAAAATAGTTATTATTAAAAAACAGTTAATATAAATAGTTTTTTTAAAACATAGAGTAAATATTTAAATCATCTGTTTTAATTATTTTTATTGGAGTTTCATACACTTGAAATAAATTTTCTTCATTTAATATTTGGTCTGGATGTCCATGTTCAAAAATTGATCCATTCTTCATTATAACTACTTGATCTGAAAATTTTGAAGCTACAAGTAAATCGTGTAAAACAATAACAACGGACCAATTGTGTGATGATATTTTATTTTGTATAAGTTTAAGAAGCTTTACCTGATAATTAAAATCTAGTGCAGAAATTGGTTCGTCTAAAAAAAGTAAACCATCTCTGACATCCCATATCTGAGCGAATACTCTCGCTAATTGAACTCTTTGTTTTTCCCCGCCTGATAAAGTATTAAAATTTTGTTTAGATAGGTGTGAGATTAGAAATTGATTCATTACATCATCAACAATTTTTTTATTATCATGATTATTTATTATATCACTGAATGAATATCTTCCCATATTAACAATTTCTTTTACTGTAAAAGGAAAATTTACCTCATTTGATTGGGAGGCAAATGCACGTAATCTTGCTATTTCCTTATATTTATATGAAAGTAAATTTTTGTTTTTGAAATTAATATCCCCTTGAAAATCTCTTACTAATCCACTTAAACATTTAATTAGGGTTGTTTTACCTGCACCATTGGGTCCAATAATAGAAGTAATTCCAGTATTTAATTCAAAATTAACATCAGTAATTATGTTTTTATGTGATCGTTTGAGAGATAAACTTTCAGAAATAATCATATCATTGTCCTCTTGAAAATTGTTTTATAACCATGAATAGAAAGATTGGCCCTCCAATTGTACTTGTAATTAACCCTACGGGCATTTCCGCAGGTGCAATTATAAGTCTTGCCACAAGATCTGACAACACTAACAATGTTGATCCCAATAATGCGCTCAAGGGTAACAAAGTTTTATGATTTGGACCAACGAACTGTCTTATAATATGCGGAACAACTAAACCAATAAATCCTATAAATCCACTTACTGCAACGCATGCGCCTACAGTTATTGAAACAGTAATTAAAATGCACAATTTAAGTTGATGATAATTTAATCCAACATAAACCGCTGACTCTTCCCCTAAAGATAATAGGTTTAATCCTATTGCGCATCTATTTATAATAAACAAACAGGGAAAAACAAGAGAAGTACATACGATTACTTGAGACCACATTGATCCAGATATACTTCCCATCGTCCAAAACGTTAATGTTCGTAACTGATCATCATTACTAAAATATGTCAATAATCCTGTTAACGACCCTGCTATTGCATTGATGGCGATCCCACACAACAAAACATGAACTATAGACAATTGAGAACTTTTACTTGCAATCACGGTTATAATTATAGCAGTAATCATAGCACCAAAAAAAGCTGCGAACGATAATGCATATAAACCAAAAATTCCGCTTAAAAAAGAAGGAAATAAAACAATTAATACTCCTACAGATAATGTTGCTCCACTGGTGATACCAATTAGTCCGGGATCGGCAAGGGGATTTCTAAACAACCCTTGCATGGAAGCACCGCATATACTTAGGGCAGCTCCAACTATAAGCCCCATTGCTAATCTTGGAAGCCTAATGTTTAACAATACATAATTATTAAGATTATTATCTTCTAATACAAAAAGATCTAAAAATGATGCTTCGGCAGCTCCATTTTCAATAGATAAAAAAACTGTAATTAATAAAATTAAAGTTACGTAAAATAAAAATTTTTTTGTAGATATCATCAATAATAGTCATTGAGTTCAGTTAGTGCTTCTACTGTTCTTGGGCCAAACCCCAATAAGTACTGAGCATCGAAAATCAAAATATTCCCATTTTTAGCAGCTTTAGTATCTCGTATTCCCGGCATACTATTGAATTTTTCTATACCTCCCTTTGCATCAATACCCATTGATGTGGTTAAAATAAAGTCTGGGTTTAATATTACAAACTGCTCTGGAGAGACTGGTTTATAACCCGAAAAATCAGCAATAACATTTTCACCACCTGATAGATATATCATACTATCTGCCGCCGTATTTTTTCCAGCTACTCGAGCGACACCACCATGACCTAAAATAAATAGTATTTTTGGAGATTTATTTAACTGATTTATTGAAATATCCAATTTTTCTTTTTGAATTTTTATTTTTTCAATTAATTTATTACCTCTATCAGACATGCTTAAATAATTAGAAATCTTATTAATATTGTAATAAATATCCTGTAATGATCTGCCAGCTTTTAATTTTAAAATTTTAATCCCTCCATTATTAAGTTGATTTATTACCGATTGAGGACCAGTTTCATCAGTAATAAATACTACATCGGGGTTAAGTGATAATATTCCTTCACTAGGAAGCATTCTTTGATATCCAACTTTAGGTAAATCATTAGCTTCTTTTGGATAATTAGATGACACACAGTTTCCAACCAAATTTGATTGAACCCCTAAAGCATAAATAATTTCAGTAACTCCTGATCCAACGCTAACCATTCTTAAAGCAAACGACTTAATGTTCAGTAAAGCTAGAAAAAATAATATTAAAATGATCTTATTTTTCATCTATTGATCATCCTCTGTTGATGGCAATTGACCAACGATTTCACGCCATAAGTCTAATTCTGGAATTCCAGGTTTTCTTTTTCCAAAAAAAGTAACGACGAGCTCTCCTTTTTGATCGAATACTTCTAACGCGGTTACGATTCCATCAACTGTTGGTTTTTTTGTTACCCACGACCATGCAATTCCATCTGTATTCAAATGTAAATTAAAATTTGGATCCAGTACATTATACCATGGACCCATTTCAGCTAATTTTACAACTGGACCTGTGTGTATTTGAATACACCCCTGATTAGCTACAAATACCATTATTTCACAATTTTTTTCGGCTGCTAGTTCTAGCATTATTTTCGAGGATGTATTTTTAACTTGATAAGCAAATTCATTTCCAATTCTTCTAAATGCCTGCTGTCTATCTAAATTAAATTTTCTTAACATTGGAAAGAAATCATGAGTATCTTTTAGATTTCTCCAGGAAGTTCTAAATGAATCCCAATCCACCTCATCATCATCTGCAAAAGATGGTGAATTGGTTTTTAACGAAACTATTATTTCACGTTCCGGCTGTTCTTCTCTAAAAAATTCAGTTATTTCATTAAAAATCTTTTCTTGTGATGTTTTAAGAGCATAAATTTTATGGATAGCCTTACCTTCACTATCAAAGAATTGAAAACTTCTTAAAATTCGATCACCAGCTGTTTCAGTTAAGGAGAAACAATATTTCCAATGTTTCATAAATAAGCGCAAATCAATATCTGGATTTACAAATAATCCCATGGTCATTGGTCCATGAGAACTAAATGAGCCATTTGAATAAACCCCATGTCTTTCATGAACACAATGCTCGTTTCTTGTTAATGCCATTACAGAACCTAACTTTTCGATAGATAATAAAATTTCTTGTGGTTTATTTTCTAGTTTTACAACATCAAGACCAACTCTAGAGGCAACTAATTCTCCTTCCGAAATACCAATTGAATTTGATATATCCTTAGTCCTTAACCTTGGATTATCTTTTTTTATAGACCTATACTTTTCAAGAATTTCTTCTGCACTCATATTTTGTTTCATTTTTTATATCTCCTTTGTGTAACTTAAAATAAAATTAACTCCTGGCATGGTTGACAATTCCTTATCTTCTGAAAATGAATGAACCACTCTACCTGCATTTGGCCACAACCAGTATTTTTGATCGGTTAAATTTCTTATACTTAATTTTAATAAACTATTATCCTCGAAATAATAATAAGTGTTTAAATCCAGCACTGTTGATGATGGAGGAACAAAATAAGTCCAATCATCGGAAATATTTTTCTTTTTCTCGTTATGTATTACACTTAAAGAGCTCCCAAATTTCATACTTGGATCATCATACCTAAGCGCTACTATATATTGTTTTGGCGACACGGCATTTAGACTTTGACGTGTTCGTTTATTCTTACTTTTATAACCTGCATACTGAAAATCTAACGAAAAACCATCTAGTGATTGGGCTATTTTATTTAAATATATTGAAGTTTTTGCTTCAAAACCTCTGATATAACTTTCACTAATATTAACAATCTGTTGTTCTTCAATTGCTGTGACTCCAGTTGTATTAGTACCCGTTGCAATGGTTTCAAAAAAATTATTGTAATCGCTATTAAAAATACTTATATCAAAATCAAAAAATGAAAAATTCTTAAATATATTATATTGGATGGTGCTTGCTTCTTCGGGTTTCAAATTTGGATTAGGTATTATCACATAATCACCATGAGTAAAATAACCAGAATAATTTTCTAATGATGGATTTCTAATTCCTTCTGAGAAGGATAAATGTTGAAAAAAGTTATCATCTTTTTTTGTAATCGATGCGCTTTTAGTTAGACTTTTGTTTCTATAATTACGTCTTACGCTCATCATGGAGTTTGAAATTACATAAGGATTATTTTCTGGTGAAATTTTATAATCAGAATATCTCAATCCAACTTGATATGTAATATCATTGTCTTCCAAACTAGAATCAAAATATATTTCGTTTCTATATAACTTTGATGGGTCAAAATAATTTGGAGGGGGTTGTTGCTCAACCACTATTGGATTAATTCCATTTTGAATTTCTAAATCTGATGCTTCGTGGGTATTAGACCTTTTAAAAATGTTATTTCCATCTTCTAAATCTGATAAAAAACCGGATTTAATAAGAAAATCTTTGTTAAAAATATGTGTATAAAATTTATTCTCTATATTTACCCCATATAAATTATTTTCAAAATATATATCATTTAATAATGTATCTCTCTCGACCGTATTAATCCCTAATTCCAATCCATAATATGGGTCTAGAATTTCTCTTTCACTGGTTCGGTTTCTTGATTTAGACTTTTGGAGGTATGTATTGATTGTAAATTCATCAGAAAAAACTGATTTTTTTTTAAATTTAAAATTTACTCGATCTCGTTGATTTTTATTTTTACTCTTCGCCATCTCAACTTTTGGCTCTGTGTCTATTAAAAAACCTTCGTATGTTTCAATATGATCAAAATCAACATCTGAAGAATATTCAAAATGTTCAAAATTTAAAAAATATGAATTATTTTTTACCTTTTTATGTAATCCTAATAAATGATGGAGCTGATCAAAATCCATCGGATCAGCAGGAATATTACCCTTCTTATTTTTTCTTTCATTACCTGAGATAACTGATGAATTAAAAATAATATCCTGATTTTTAGAACTATTCTTTAATTTAATTAAGCCATTAATAGAATTATTAACTGATTTGAGTCTAATTCTTGATAGCCCACTCAACGATTTAGATGGATCATCCAAATCTAAATTATCTGAAAATGATTGAAAATTAATTGTTCCTGCAACTGCGTCACTTTGTGAACTAGAACTACCTGTTCCTTTTCTTATGCTTACTGATTGATATATAGAAGGATCAAAAAAAGTTCTTCCCATTCCTCCGCTAAGTTCATACTGAGAAGGTTGTCGAATTCCGTCTATAGTTAACGAAACATAATTACCTCCTAAGCCTCTTACTCTATAAGATGAAAAACCTCGGTTGGTATACGGAACTAAGCTATCAGAAGCTGAAATATCAAAAGGAATAGATATTCCAGGAATATTTCTTACAATATCTCCTGCATCTGAGATACTTTTTGTAGTTTGATTATTTAAATCATAATTTTTTGTGAGAGGATCAGAGGAGATATTTTTTTTAGCATTAATAATAATTTCATCCATTTGGTTGTATTTTTCTGTATTACATAATGAATAGTTTAAAATTAAAAATATAAATAGTATGAGGTATTGATACATCATTCTATTCTTTTAACATACCAATATTGATTATCATGATCAAAACTACCAACGATAGATGTCGTTTTTGAGTCAGCTGTTATTGTGGAAATTAAATTCCATTCTTCATTACCTACTGATGAAAGTGAGGATGAATTATAAATTTCATAACTTACACCGATCTCTGTTTCAAAACTTACTAAGGGTAAATCATTATTTATTGAAAATGAAAGATGAGTAGGTTCGACAGATGTAGTATAGTTGAGTTGCATTTGATAATTAGATGAATGTCCCATTGCCATTTCTATTCCAACGTTATAAAAATTATATCCAGTTAAATCCCAGACAAAAATAGTGCCATGATATAAGAATGAATCCGTTCCACCGTGATATTCAATTTCGTCAACATAATTATAAAATATTTCAATTCTTTCAGGAAGAATTTGTTCATCTCCGCCACTAGAAGACAATTTTACAGAATCATAATTAATAGAAGCAATATTTGTTGACGTATTTCCACCTACAGAGTTAAAAACATTTGTATAGTAAGGCGGATCATAATTTGCGGAAATAGCCATGTGATATACTTGCCAAGCAATATAATCTATTTTTTTTTCTGAATTAACAATCATATTAAACTGAGGAGAAAATCCATATCCAGATAATGGATTAATAAGACCATCCGCTACTAAGTATGCTGGAGTTGTACTATTTGTTGGGTAACTTTGATTGTTAAAATAAAAATTTGTTGAAGTGCTATCTCCTTCCATCACAGGAAATTTAATATTTGTCTCTTCGCCATGACGGTTCCACGTATTCCAAAGAGCAAAATTTTCTCCATCCGCGACAGAATTAGTGAATGAAAAATTTTGCCCAAATGCACTAGGTGAATTACAAGTGAGTAAAAGTAATAATCCTAATAGAAACTTTACAGCTGTTTTAAAGTTCATATTTTTTCCTAATGCATTTGAACAATCTAAATCGTTAGGCCACTACTCCAAAACGACGAAGAACAAAAAGTCCTCCGGCAGTTAATCCCATAAAGCCTAACGTTGCAGGTTCAGGTATTGCTGCAAAAGAACTTGCATCTTCCAGCTGTAACGCTTGAATTTGCACATTTGCTGCAACATCAAAGCCAACGGAATAACTTGATAAATCTGAACTCGAGGTATCAAATTGCCACGCTGCTGTATAATCATAAGTTGGAAAAGATGCCGGACTCCCTGGAGGAGAGTACATGCCAGCAAAATCTGCTCTTAATCCATAATAGGTACCAGTAATGGTATCGTCATTATTGTCTGTAAGAACAACGTTGCTTATGTTTTCCGAATTTGTCTTAAGAACTAATACAACCGAGCTTTGCCCATCTGCACTTGAAGAAACTCCCCAACTTCCTGCTTGACCATATGTACCACCTGTACCGATATAGCCAGCTCCGGAAGTTTTAGTGAAAGTTGCACCAAATCCTTCCTCAGAAGCGATAGCACCAAACCAAGGCTGAAACCCCGGATAAGTACCACCATAGGAATTACTTCCTGTGTTATTACCATCATCAGTTATATGGCTTGTAGACCAATTGTACTGATTTTGGTAGGAATAACCCGCGTCATTGAAGGTATATAATGACGCCATTGCAACTGATGCTGATAAAACTATCAATGTTGCAATCATTCCGATTTTAGTTTTCATTTTTTTCTCCTGCTTCATGATACCTAATCGGTATCGAGGAAAAACACGTTATAGAAAAGATGAAATTAAATCTCCCAATGAAAGACATAAAAATATCCAAATAATACTAAAAAGGTACTATTTTAAAATAAGTCAGATTATAATTAGCAATATTGCATTTGATAAGCTTTTGGCAGTACACCATATCTATCTTTAAAAGCTTGCGAAAAATGGCTAGGGTTACTGTACCCCACCTCATAGGCTATTTCTAAAATAGAAAGTTCATTATTCTTTATCAATTTTTCAGCATACTTAAATCGTAAATCTCTAATATATTCAAAGATCGTTCTAGAAAAAATTTGTTTAAAAGTAGTTTTTAATTTTGATTCACTAATTCCAAAATTTAAAGCGATTTTCTTTAATGAAATATCTTCACAAAAATTAACATCCAAATATGCTGCAATTTCATAAAACTTATCTATGTCTCTTTTTGTAAATGATTTATTTTTTTCGTTAGTTATTTTAAATTGGGGCATACTAAAAAATAATATCATCCATTCGATGACATCTCGCTCTAATTCAAGTCGACCTACAAGATGATCAGCTCTATTTGAATCAATTTGATTAGCTAATGATAATAAATATTTAGATGATTTATCAGAAGTTAATCCTTTATTATCAAATAAGGAGTTATAATTATTAATATTTAACTCATCATTATTAATTTTAATAAATGATTTCATCGTATCTTTATCGATACATAATAAAAAAAGGTTTTTTCTATCATCATCATCAATTTTAAATTTTAAGTTTTTAGCTTTGAAATAAACCCATTCATATTCCTTTAGTAAGTAGTTTTTTGAGTTATTTATAATTACATTTATAGATCCGTTTCTAATCATACCAATATAATAGGAATCTTCATCAACAGATAACGGAATTGAGATTTTATTTTTAGATAACAAATCAAGTTGAAACAATATTATGCCTGGTCGAACAAGTAATGAAGTTGAATTTGATTCAATATTTTCATTAAGAATAATCTTTTTGGGTAGTTCAAAATCAGAACACTTACAAGCCATAAATATATACTCACTTCTTAAAAAATTTAAATAGTACTAATTTAATACTATTTAAAGTATCCTTTAAGTCGTTTGTATCTCAACCAATTTAAGATAAAAAAATACCCATAGAGGTCATTATCGATTATTTTGGCCAAACTTTTAATTTATCTAGGGATTCCTTAAATGAAAAAGGGCCTGGCATTGGATTATTTTGATTTCTAAGTTTTCCATGAAAATCAGTATTGATTATTATCTTTTCACCTTCACGATCTTCAAAAAATTGATTGGTAATTTTGGCTTTTCCTAAAATTTTAGTATCTATTAGAAATCTTTTTTTATTTTCCGACCAATCCTTATTTAAATTAATATTTAAAAAATACTCATTAATATTTTTATCAATATTAAATCTTATATCAGCATTATAATCATGTTGTGGATTTTTTTCATATTTTTTTAAAGATTTTGCATTTTTTAAAAAAAGATTTCCTTTCATAAAAATAGGAAAACTATTTTTTTGATCATATTCTGATAATCCACTGCTATGCATAAAAATATTGTTATAAAATCGATCGTCCCCATCTAAAATATTTGACTCACCAATATATTCACAACTATGGGGTTTAAAATATTGAGTATATCGATCAGCTCCCTGAGAAGTTCTCACTTCAACTTTACCGGCAAACAAATTATGAACAAATGCTCCCCCTTGTGATACATCTTTTACAGATACATCGGATAGAAAAATATTATTATCAGCCAATAATGGCCCGTGATTTACTTCTGTAAAAAAATCATGTTTTTCATTATTATAAAGTAAATTCTTACTAACACGTGCCCCTTGAGACATCCAGTCCAACCAAATACCTCGTTGACAATTATAAATGAGATTATCTTCTATTAGGACATCTACCCCTGCATGCAATTTTATTCCAGCTTGTTCAAATCCATCCCACCATTTTTTCACATTTATATTATTAATCACATTATTGCTAATCGTAGAAAAGGACGCTCCATGACTTCCAACTAAACCAGCTTGTTCGCAATCATATATGTGATTATTTCTTACAATATGGTGTCCTATATTTTCTTTAGTCCAATCTCCACGATTTATCACCCGCTCAACAGTTTGATAGTGAGCATTATATCCGTATTCAATTAATCCATCTAATCTGTCATGATATTTTCCTAAAGTAATTCCTGTACAACGCGCATGAGTAATACGATTATTTT
>MDSZ01096827.1_pt1 | contig 11000 bp, 11 predicted proteins | sample 811201 | NCBI WGS metagenome assembly MDSZ01 (sample SAMN05326647, study PRJNA326480) | marine metagenome | isolation source: seawater | place: Indian Ocean: North | collected 2010 | reverse complement strand
TTCAAATAAAATTTTTGTTTGATTTGGTATCCAAAATTTTGAAAAAATATTTATAAAACTTATTACATATTTATTTCTTTTAGGTGCATCAACAAACATTAAATCGATTTGATCATTTATTTTTAGTTGTGTAAAATCAGTTTTAATAATCTCAATATTTGACAAGTGCGAAAGATTTTCTCTTACTTCTTTGCTAAAATCATCCCCATTATTATACTGTTTATTAGAAAATTTTTTTTGTTTAGAATGGTCCCAACTAAAATAATCACAAGTAATTATTTTAATTTTATCATCCTTAGAACCTAATCTTAAAGCTTGAGTTATTGCACCAAAAAAAGTTCCAATTTCAACTATGATGCCTTTACCCATAAAATTATGCATTGTATAATTGAACACAAAATTTATTTTTTCTTCTGAGCACATCGAAGCAATAAATTTATATTTTGGATTTTTTTCTAAAGATTGCATAAGTTAAAGTTTAAATATATTTATATAACAATTGATATTAAAATGAAAAAAAATATCTTTATACATCCCACAGCTATTGTAGATAAGGGGGCGAAAATAAAAAAAAATACATTCATCTGGCATTGGACACATATATCAAGCACTTCAAGAATTGGTCAAAATTGTACTATTGGACAAAATGTATATATTGGGGAAAATGTTATAATTGGTAACAATGTGAAAATTCAAAATAATGTTAGCATTTTTGATGGAGTAAGAATTGAAGATGATGTTTTTTGTGGTCCAAGTGTAGTTTTTACTAATATAAAATTTCCTAGAGCCTTCATAAATCAAAAAAAGAGGTATATTAAAACTATAGTGAAAAAAGGATCGTCAATTGGTGCAAATTCAACAATCATTTGTGGAAATAATATTGGATCATTCGCATTTGTAGGTGCAGGATCGGTTGTAACAAAAAATGTTAAATCTAAAACTTTGGTATTTGGTAATCCAGCTAAATATATTAAAAAAATTAAATAATAATAATCATAGTGAAACAAATAAAATTAAATAATTTATCAAGGCAGTATAATTTAATTAAAAAAAAAGTTGATAAAAGAATTAAAAAAGTTTTTGAAAATAATAATTTTATTCTAGGAAAAGAAGTTTTTACTTTAGAAAAAAAATTAATCCAATTTACAGGGGCAAAATTTTGTTTGGGTGTCTCAAGTGGTACTGATGCCCTATTAATGAGCTTAATGGCATTAAAAGTTAAAACTGGTGATGAAATTATAGTTCCAGCTTTTTCTTACATATCAACAGTTGAGGTTGTTGTTAGGTTGGGAGCTAAACCAGTGTTTGTAGATGTAGAAATCGATACAGCTAATATAGATATTTCAAAAATAAGTGAAAAAATTACAAAAAAAACAAAGGCAATTATCGTAGTAAGTTTATTTGGGCAAACTATAGATTTTTTCAGGTTAAACAAAATACTGAAAAAATCTGCCATTCCTGTTATTGAGGATGCGGCACAAAGTTTTGGTTCTTCATATAGAAATAGAAAAAGTTGTAATTTGAGTACTATAGGATGTACAAGTTTTTTTCCAGCCAAACCATTAGCATGTTATGGAGATGGAGGAGCAGTTTTTACAAATAATAGACAAATTTATAATTCTTTAAAAGAAATAAGGGTTCATGGTCAAATCAAAAAAAATATTCATAATAGTATTGGATTGTTAGCTAGATTAGACACTATTCAAGCTGCAATATTGTTAGAAAAATTAAAAATTTTTAAAAAAGAAATTAAAAATAGGAAAAGGATTGCTGAAAAGTATAATAATTTTATGGAAAAAAATGGTATTCAAAAAATTGAAGTAAACAAATATGTTAGTTCTGTTTATGCGCAATATACGATTAAAGTAAAAAATAGAGATAGAATTCAAAAGTTATTAGAAAATGACGGTATATCAACTGCAGTTTATTATCCACTTCCATTAAATTATCAAAGACCGTATAGGAAATATAGTTCAAAAACTCCTAATGCAAAAAAATTATCTCAAGAAGTATTATCTATTCCTTTTGACCCGTATCTCACTAACAATGAAATTGAAATTGTTTGTGAAAGATTGTTAAATATAATAAAAAATAATTAATCATTTTAAAAAATTAATAAGAATGTCTCATAATTTAAAAAATGCAAAAGTTTTAGTAATTGGTGCCGCAGGTTTTATTGGTAGTTTTTTAGTTAAAGAACTCTTAAAAGAGCCAGTAAAAGAAATAATTTTATATGATAATTTTGCTCGAGGCAAAATTGATAATATTGAAGAGAGTTTAAAAGATCCAAGATGTCATATTTTTCCCTATGGTGGAGACATAAGAGAAATTGACGTTTTAGATAAAGCGATGGAAGGAGTTGATTACGTTTTTCATCTTGCTTCTATGTGGCTTTTGCATTGTAAAGATTTTCCAAGAACTGCCTTTGAGGTAAATATTGCTGGAACTTTTAATGTTCTCGAATCTTGCGTTAAACATAAAGTAAAAAAATTAATCTATAGCTCTTCCGCATCGGTTTATGGTGATGCAGTAAAGGTACCAATGACAGAGGATCATCCCTTTAATAATAAGAATTTTTACGGAGCTACTAAAATTGCAGGTGAAGCAATGTGTACCGCTTACAATGATCGATACGGATTAGAAATAATTGGTCTAAGATATATGAATGTGTATGGACCAGGTCAAGACCAGTACGCAGCTTATAACGGAGTTGTGCCGGCTGTTTTGAATAAAATAGATAAAAATGAGGAGCCCACTGTTAATGGTGATGGAGGTCAAGCATATGATTTTATTTATGTACAAGACGTTGCAAGATCAAATATAGATGCAGCACAATCAGATATTAAACTAGGATTTTATAACGTTGGAACTGAAGTTCAAACTACAATTAAAGAACTTTGCAACACTATGTTAAAATTAAAAAATTCGGATCTTACAATTAACTATATTCCTTATAGCAAAGATGATGCAAGACAATTAGTACAAAATAGAATTGGTTCAAGACAAAAAGCAGAAAAAGAGATTAATTTTAAATATCAATACTCGTTGGAAGATGGATTGAAGGCTTTAATAAACTGGAGAGAAAAAAAGGGATAAGGGGTTAATTTTATTCACAAATTAAAAAATTGATTAAAATAACTATTTATCTAAATAAATTGATTTTTTAATTAAAAAAATAAAGTTTTCTTAAATATAAAATGAAATTATTCTACAAAAATGCCATTTAAAAAAATTCAAGATATAAATTTAGCACAACCATCCTCATGGGAAAATGAAATATTTTTAACATTTGATGCAGATTGGTGCAGTGATGATGTTTTATCTTATACTCTTGATATTTTAGAGAAGCATAATACTAAAGCAACTATTTTTATGACGAATAACACTCCTTTGATTAACAGAATAAGAGCTAATAAAAATATTGAACTAGGCTTACATCCTAACTTTAATAATCTTTTAAGGGGAGATTTTAAATATGGTAAATCTATTGATGACGTATTGAGTTATTATAAAAAAATTGTGCCTGAGGCCATAAGTGTAAGAAGCCATTCAATGACTCAAAATACTCATATACTTGATAGTTTTGAAAAATTTAACTTCATTTTTGAATGCAATACTTTTATTCCTTTTTCTTCTAACGTAGCTTTAAAACCATATAAACACTGGACAAAAAAATTAATAAAAACCCCATTTTTTTGGGAAGATGATATTCATTGTATTTATGAATGGAAGTGGGATGTTAATTTATTTTTAAAAAATAAAGGTTTAAAAATTTTTAATTTTCATCCAATTCATGTTTTTTTAAACTCTGAAAATTTAACAAAATATGAAGCATCCAAGAAAGTAAGCTCTCATAGTGAATTAATTAATTTAAAAAATAAAAGATACGGTACAGAAAGTTTTCTGTATGACCTAATTAAAAATTGAAAAAATGCTTAACAAAATTTTTAAAAAACTTATTTTTAAAATAATTTAATCACCTTTAAAATTTGTACAGGAAAAATTATTTAAAGACATACTAACAGTATATTATAAAAAAAATTTTTTATTAGATATAATGATTTATATATTTTTAAAAATTTTTATTGAAAAGATTGTATAAATTTTGCAGTTGAAACATATTCTTGAGAAGAGACTTGACATTCAGGAAGACTGGCAAAAAAAATCAAATTAAAATTCAAATTACTTTAAAAACATTAATTTAGGTGTTAGAAATTATATGATATTAAATTAAATAAAATATATGAAAATACCTATCGCAAGAACCGACTTAACAACTGAAGAAATTAATAGTGTGCTCAAGCCTTTAAAATCTGGATGGTTGGTACAAGGACCTAAAGTCCAAGAATTTGAGGCTAAATGGTCAAAATTTACAGGCGCTAAACATAGTATAGCAGTTACATCATGTACTGCAGCACTTCATCTTTCATTGGTTGCATTAGGAATTGGGCCAAATGATGAAGTTATTGTACCCGCATTTACATGGATTTCATCTGCAAACGTGGTCGAGCACGTGAATGCAAAAGTTGTATTTTGTGATATTGATATAGAAAATTTTAATATCGATGTAAAAAAAATTGAATCAAAAATAACAAGCAAAACAAAAGCAATCATACCTGTACATTTGTTTGGTTTAGCTGCAGATATGATTTCAATTAAATTAATCGCAAAAAAATATAATCTTAAAATTATTGAGGATGCAGCTTGTGGATTTGGCAGCAATTATAACAAACAACATGTTGGCACTTTTGGTGATACTGGCTGTTTTAGTTTTCATCCTCGAAAAACCATAACAACTGGAGAAGGTGGGATGATAACCACTAATAATTCAGATCTTGCTAAAAAATTAAGATGCTTAAGAGATCACGGTGCTAAGATATCTGATTTACAGCGTCACATGAGTGTTAAACCATATTTTTTAGCAGATCATATAGAAGCAGGTTTTAATCAACGAATGACCGATATTCAGGCAGCGATTGGTTGTGCGCAAATGAATCGTGCAAAAGATATTATACGTAAAAGAAAAAAATTAGCTGGTAGATATGATAAAAGTCTCAAAGTCATAAAATGGATACAAACACCCTCTAAATATTTAAATTACGAGCATAGCTATCAAAGTTACCCTTGTTTGTTTTTACCCGAGAGAGCTAAAAGTGTTATAAATAATCTAGACTTAAATCAAATAAAAAAAATAAATAAGATGCGCAATAATTTAATGAATGAATTACACAATGAAGGAATAAGTACTAGACCGGCAACACATGCCGTTCACATGTTAAGTTACTATAAAAATAAATATAATTTAAAGTCAGAAGAATTTCCCAATGCATTTGTTGCTAATGAATGTAGTATTTCTTTACCCTTATTTAATGGAATGACAGAAAAAGAACAAAATTTCGTAATGCAAAAATTAAAAAAAAAAAAAATATTTTAATGTGTGGAATAGTTGGGGCATTATCTCTAAACAATTCATCTATTAACATAGATTATACAAAACCTATGGCAGATAAAATTGCACATAGAGGTCCCGATGATGCTGGATATCTATATTTTCATACTGGCACAAGACATAAAAAAAAAATTTCTTTTTATCAAAATATAACAGATGAGAATTTTAAAAATTTAGAAACAAAAATTCCATATATAGAATCAGCAGCAATACAAAGAAAATTGTACCATCATGATTACGATCTTTATATGGGTCATAGAAGATTATCAATTCTAGATGTTACTTACGCAGGACATCAGCCAATGTCAGATTTATCAAAAAATATCTGGATCAGTTACAATGGAGAAATATATAATTTTAAAGAACTTAAATTAGAACTTAAAAAACTAGGACATAAGTTTATAAGCAATACAGACACCGAAGTTATTATCTATTCATATATAGAATGGGGGATTGATTGTATAGAAAAATTTAATGGTATGTTTGCGTTTTCACTGTATGACAACTTCAAAAAAAAATTTTATCTTTGTCGTGATAGATACGGAATAAAACCAGTTTATTATCATATTACAAAAGACAAAACATTTATCTATGGGAGCGAAATAAAATCAATTTTAGAATATAAAGATTATAAAAGTGAAATTGATAAAGAGGCTTTAGTTGAGTATTTTACTTTTCAAAATATTTTTACTAGCAAAACACTTCACAAAAATATTCAAATATTAGAAGCTGGCCATTATTTTGAGATAGATTTGTTAACAAAAAGTTATAAAAAATTACAATATTGGGATTTTGATTTTAAAAACCCCGAAATAGTTAAAGATGAAAGAGAGTACATAGAAGAATTAGAACGACTATTTGCTCAAGCGGTACGAAGACAATTGGTATCTGATGTACCATTGGGATGTTTCCTAAGCGGTGGTATTGATAGTGGTTCTATTACCGCAATTACCTCAAATCATTTTCAACAATCTAATAATATTTTAAAAACTTTTACTGTTGGCTTTGATCTAACGAACACTAATGATTTAGAACGTAGTTTTGATGAACGAGCAAAAGCGGAATTTATGTCATATAAATTCAAAACAGAACATTATGAAATGGTTCTTAAAAGTGGAGATATGGAAAGGTGTTTAGAAAATTTCGCCTACCATTTAGAAGAGCCAAGAGTTGGACAAAGCTATCCAAATTACTATGCAGCTAAGCTTGTATCAAAATTTGTAAAAGTTGTTTTAAGTGGTATTGGTGGTGACGAGCTTTTCGCAGGTTATCCTTGGCGTTATTATAATATAACAAACAGTAAAAATTTTGATGATTATATCGATAAGTATTATAAATATTGGCAAAGACTTATTCCAAATAGAGAAATAAGAAATTTATTCATTCCTATTTCTAGTAATATAAAAAACGTTTGGACAAGAGATATATTTAAAAATGTTTTTAAAAAACCAACACTAATGGAAAAGCAAGAGGATTATATTAATAATTCTTTGTATTTTGAGGCTAAAACATTTTTACATGGCCTCCTTGTTGTTGAAGATAAATTATCCATGTCTCATAGTCTTGAAACTAGAGTTCCTTTTTTAGATAATGATTTAGTTAATTTTTCTCAAAAAATTCCTGTAAAATTTAAATTAAAAAATATTAATTCAAAAAAAAAAATGAATGAAAACAATATTAGTAAGCATAAAAACAGTGATGGTAAAATGATTTTTCGAAAAAGTATTAGCAAATATATGTCAAAAGATACTAACCAAGCTATTAAACGAGGATTTAGTTCTCCTGACCAAAGTTGGTTTAAAGGGGATAGTAAAGACTTTGTTAAAAAAAAACTTTTAAATAGTGATGGAAAAATTTATAATTATCTAGATAAAAATACAGTTCAAAAACTTACAAAAGAACATTTAAGTGGTAAAAAAAATGCAAGACTTTTTATATGGTCATTGTTAAATTTTAAAACATTTTTAAAACTATATGGGTAATTTATCTTTTGTCTTCTTTGGCTCAACTAATTTTAGTAAAAAACTTTTATCGTTTTTGATAAAAAAAAACTTTTTACCAACAGCAGTATTCTCATCTCTACAAGAATATGGTTCTGCTGAAAAAAGGAATGTGGATTAACAAAATATTCCAATGTAATAAAGAAAAAGGGCAAAAACAAAAAAAAACATATCAGATAAATCTAAAGTAAATAATAAAATGATAAAATTTAATTTGGGAAAATTAATTTGGATAACAGGGTTAAGTGGAAGTGGAAAAACAACTATTGGTAGAGAGGTCTATAATAAAATTAAAAAAAAATATTCAAATACTATTTTTCTAGACGGTGACAATTTTAGAGAAATATTTGGTAATGATCTAAAATATAACGTTCAAGATAGATTAGAAAATGCAAGAAGAATGCATAAGATATGCAAATTTTTAGTCAATCAAAATATTAATGTAATATGTTCAACAATGTCATTATTTAAAGAAATTCATGATTTAAATAAAAAAAATATTAGTAATTATTATGAAATTTTCATTGAATGTGAAATTAACGAGTTAATTAAAAGAGATCAAAAAGGTTTATATTCTAAAGCTCTAAAGGAAAAAAAAAATGATGTTGTAGGTATAAATTTTTCTTATGATAAACCTGTTAATCCTAATCTTATAATAGATAATACAAAAAAAGATAATCTTGAAAAGAAAACCGAGAAAATTTTAAATTTAATTGAAAAATAAATAAAATGAAAACTAAATGGGATTATACAAAACTTGCGGATGCATACCTAAAGCGTCCTGATTATGATATTTTTGCAATTGATAAAGTATTATTAACCGTAAGTGTTGATTTTTACCGAACAACTAGGAGGATAAAGTTTTGAAACGTGGTGATTTTACAAACCTTGCGAACGATTATGCAAAGTATAGACCATCCTATAATTCTTTTGTAGTGAAGACTATCCTAAATTCGGTTGGCAAAGAATTCCATTCAATAAAAGCTGCAGATGTAGGTGCAGGCACTGGAATTTTCACAAAGTGTCTTCTAAGGGCTGGTTTAAAAAACTTGGTAGCAGTAGAGCCTAATGATGATATGCGCATACGCGGAATTGAATGTTTAGGTAAAAATATGAAATTCTTGAATGGATCTGCAGAAAAAACTGGACTCGAATCAAACAGTTTCGACTTAATTACCATGGCATCATCTTTTCATTGGACTGATACACAATTAGCGCTTAAAGAATTCGATCGTGCTTTATCTGAAAAGGGAGTATTTTGTGCACTTTGGAATCCAAGATTAACTGAAAAATCAGTCTCAGAGAACGAAGTTCAGGAGTTGCTATCAACTAAATTCAAAGTATCTTCCAGAGTTTCATCTGGACTTAGTGGTATTACAAAAGAATTAAAAGAGATATTGACAAGTAGCGGGATTTTTAATTCTGTTAAGTATGTTGATGCTGTTGATGTAGTTAATAGGACGCACGAAGAATACATTGGTGCGTGGCGTTCTGTAAATGATGTTCAATTTCAGCTTGGTAAAGAAAAATTTGAGGAATTTATAGGTGATGTTGAAAAAATTATTACAAAGCGTGAATTTGTAGAGGTACATTACCTTACTCGAGCTTGGATTGCTTCTAAATAAATGTTACGAAAAAAAGTTTTGAGAGTATGATACGAATGTATATTCGAAAAAAATTGTCAAATTTAAATTTTTTTAAAATTTATATTAGTTAATACCATTAATAAATTATGTTATAAAAATTTTATATGAATTTTTTATTAATTAATTCTATGTCAAGAACAGGCACATCTTTACTTTATCAGCTTCTACATGGATGCAAGTCTATTACGTTCCCACCTTATAGGGTACAATTTGTTTGTTCCAATCCTTATGGTTTTCCAATTGTAAATTTTTATAATTATAAAAATGAAGAATTTATGAAAAAACTATTGGATAAGACTACAATTCCTGTAGGAATAAATAAACATATAGATTGGTCAAACATAGAAATAAAAAAGATTTCAGAATTAACAAATTTAAATGAATTTAAAAAAAAAATAAAAAAACGTTTTTTCATTAATAACAATTCCTCCTCATTAAATTTGGCAATAAAAATGTTAAATAATTTTTATGATATTTACGAAGAAAATAAAAAATATTTTTGTTTACATGACGATCATTCTTATATTTTAGGAAATGAATATTTGAGTTCTAACGGTATTTCAAAAACATTGACTACAGTTAGGAATCCTGTCGACATGGTAGCTTCAAAAAAAATATGTTAATTTTTCATAGTTTTGGACAAATTAACCCCTTGAAAATGAAAATATCTTCAGAAACTTTGGAAAAAGAATTAATAAGGGCATTATTTTCATGGATGGTATCTAGTTATGAGTATCACAATAATTTTGGACTACCGATATTATATGAAAAATTAAAATTAGGTGATAGAGAAAAAGTAATAAAAAAAATTTGTTTATACTTAGACGTACCTTTTGAAAAAATAATGATTACTGATCAAAATGATATTAATATTCGAAGTAATGAATTATTATATGCAGGACCATCGCTCAAATATTTAACTAAAGGAAAAAAAGATGATACAGTGAATTATTCAAAGTTATCACTTTTAGAAACTGAGATTGAAAAAATTAATAATATCGTTGATTTATCTCCAATTAAAAAAATTATAAATTCAGATTTAACAAATTTTTATAAAAATTTTGGATTAATATGGACTTATTATGAGAATAGCAAATTAAAAGTTTTGAATGAGTGGTTCAAACTTTATAAAGAAGGCAAAACAGAAGAAGTTTTTAAAAAATATACTTCATTTAATTATGGACACAAAAATGCAAAAAAAGCTTTTATTTAGTTTTTTGGATTTTCAAAAGCAACCATTCTATAGGGTATGATTATTGATTTAGTTATTATTATATTTGTAGGCTATCTATCAAGACTTTTTTTATCTTTTGGTAATTATACCTCAGATGATTTTCAAACATCGTTTAATATTAAGTCACAAAAGGAAAAAAAGTGGATAGAATCTGATTTAAAAAATTCAATCATACTTGGAATTTTTGGCGATCCTAAATTTTTTTATTTTGCTCTAGCAAAAATATTTAAAAGGAATTCATTTAATTACGGCTATATCTTAAATATTTCTTTTGATATTTTTGTTGCTATAATTATTTACTTTATTTTGAGTTTTCAAAACAATGAAAATATTGGTTCAGAATACACCTTATACTTAGTGCTAATTTATATTTTAAGCCCATCATTGCACCCTCTTACCGCAAGATTAGAAGGTATAAAATCTCGTTCATTTGGCTCATTTTTGTCATTTTTGTTTGTTTTATGTTTGTTTGAAATTTTAAATGGTGAATTAATTTATATATTTCCTTCAAGTATAATTTTTTACTTAATATTCATTTCTAGTGCTTTTGCTGCACAATTTTCTATTTTTACACTATTAGGATTAATTTTTTTTACTAAAAATTTTTATTTGTTAATACCCATAATTTTTCTTATTGTTTTATATTTTTTAAATATAAGTAAAGTAAAAGA
>MDSZ01009606.1_pt1 | contig 11000 bp, 8 predicted proteins | sample 811201 | NCBI WGS metagenome assembly MDSZ01 (sample SAMN05326647, study PRJNA326480) | marine metagenome | isolation source: seawater | place: Indian Ocean: North | collected 2010 | reverse complement strand
TAGAATAATTTTTATATAAAAAATTTAATAATTCATTATCAATTTTTGAAAATTCTAAACACATAAAACGACCTCCAGGCTTTAAAACTCTGTAAGCTTCTTGAAGGGTTTTGTTAATATCAGAAACATTTCTTATACCATAACTAATTGAATAAAAGTCGAACACATTATCTTCGATTGGCAAAGTTTCAGCTTTAGACTTGATCCATTTAATATTTCTAAAATTTGTAAGATTTCTCTTTCCTTTTTTGAACATGTCATCATTTGGCTCGATACATGTGATTGATGGTATATTTTTGTTTCGTAAAGAAAATAGTCTTGCTATATCTCCAGTACCTGAAGCAACATCAATTAATGAGGAGCTAGGAGAAGGATTCATCCAATCAATAAATTTTTCCTTCCAAATACGATGTATTCCAAAAGACATGACATCATTCATCAAATCGTATTTATTATAAACTTTTGAAAATACAGAATTGACTAATTTAGCTTTATCTTGAATAGTACTTTTCATAATTTAATTATATGCCAGAATTACCAGAAGTTGAAGTTGTTAAAAGGTCCATAACTAATAAAATACAAAGTTTAATTGTAAAAGCAGTCAAAATTAAAGATACAAGATTAAGATATAAAATTGATAGGAATAAGATAAAAAAAATAATTGGGCTGAAGTTTGAAAAAATTTCTAGAAGGTCTAAATATCTTTTATTTTTCTTTGATAAAGATATTGTGATGTTAGTACACTTAGGTATGACCGGAAAGTTCTTTTACGTTAGCAGTAAGAAAACCAAATACAAAACAAGTTTTTATTATGAAATAAATGAAGATAAAGATAAAAAACATGACAGAGTAATTTTTTATTTATCAAATAATCAAAAACTAATTTACAATGATGTAAGAAAATTTGGCTTTATAAAACTTCTATACAAATCTGAATTAAAAAAGAATTTTCATCTCAAAAATTTGGGTCCCGAGCCTTTAAATGACCAATATAATTTTGATTATTTTAAAAAAAATATCGTTAACAGAAATGTAGCAATAAAAAATATTTTAATGGATCAAAAATTTGTCTCTGGACTTGGCAATATTTATGTCAACGAAATACTTTTTTTTAGCGGAGTGAGACCTTCGAAAAAAATTCAGCAGCTTTCTGATATACAAATTAAAAAAATAATAAATAATACCAAGAAAATTCTTTCTAAAGCAATTGATTTAGGTGGATCTTCAATAAAAGATTTTTCTAGCGCTGGTGGAAAAAAAGGTTCATATCAGCAACATTTTAGCGTCTATGGCAGAAATGGCAAAAATTGCTTAAAAAAAAATTGTAAGAATAATATACGTAAAATTATACTGGCAAATCGAGCATCATTTTACTGCTCTAAATGTCAAAAATAATAAAGTTGACCCACTTAAGTTGCATCTATATATAATCCTAAAAATATGCCTAATACAAAGTCTGCAATCAGAAGAGTTAGAAGAGTCAAGAAACAAACTCAAGTAAATAGAATAAGAAAAAGTAAATATAAAACTGCAATAAAACAAATGGAAATTCATTTAAAAAAGAATGAAAAAGAAAAAGCAAAAAAATATTTTCCAAAATTTCAATCAATTCTAATGCAGGTTGCTAAATCTGGTATAATTAATAAAAACACAGCAGCGAGAAAAATTTCAAGAATTTCAAAAAAAATTTAATTAAATTAACAATTAGAAGTTGATTGTTAAAAAATTTTAAATCTATATTTAGTTACATCAAACCAAATATTGAAACTTCATTCGTTAAGTTGAAAAAATTAATAATTCTATCTGAACGTTAGTAGTACAACCAAAGTCAAAAATTTTTTTTTTTTTATAAAAAATTGTTGCAAATCTTTTTAAAAGAGAGTTTATAGAATCTCTTACTAAATAATCATATGGAAAATAATATTTCAAAAAAACAAAATACTTTTTTATCCGAAGAAGAAAAAACTTTAAATTGGAGTGAAATACAAAATGCGTTTAAACAAACGTTTGGCAGCGAAATTTACAATAGTTGGTTACAAAAGATAACTTTAGTAAAAGAATATAATGATTTCTTAATACTTGGTGTACCCACGAGATTTTTCAGAGATTGGATCGTATCAAGGTATTTAGATAAAATTCTAGAACAAGTTAAGAGCTTTAAACTTAGTCTTAATAGAATTGAATTTAAAATTATAGAGGAAAACAAACAAAATCAGGAACTTTTAAAGATAGATGAATTAAATAAAGTTACGGAAATAAAAGATTCTATTTTAAATTATAATAGGTTAAACCCAAAATTAAGCTTTGACAGCTTTATTCAAGGCAAAAGTAATGATATCGCTCTATCTTACTCAAAAAAAGTTTGTGAAAATACCGCTCGTTATAACCCTTTGTATATTTGTGGAGGTGTAGGTTTAGGAAAAACACATCTTTTAAATGCAATAGGCTTAGAATTGCAAGACAAAAATAACGTTATGTTTATTTCCGCAGAGCGCTTTATGTACCATTTTATAAAATCGATAAAGAAAAATGATATGGTTAATTTCAAAGATTTTTTCAGAAAGTCTTCAGTTTTCATAATAGATGATATTCAATTTATTAGCGGAAAAGAGAGCTTGCAAGAAGAGTTTTTTCATACGTTTAACAGTCTTATGGACAAGGGTTCACAAATTATAATATCTGCTGATAGAGCTCCAATGAAACTTGATAGAATTCAAGATAGGATAAAATCTAGACTGTCAGGAGGTCTTGTTGTTGATATTGAGTCTCCTGATTTAGAGTTGAAAATAAAAATTATAAAAAAGAAAATTGAAGAAATTCAAAGTCAATTTAAAGAAAATATTAATTTAAGCGATGAAGTAATTTCTTTTATAGCAAGCGAAAACAAAACAAACATAAGGGAACTTATTGGCGTATTAAACAGAATTATTGCATTTAGTAGAGTTCATAATAAAGATCTTACAATAAATGAATGTAAAAATATTTTGAAAGATGTTTTTAACCAAATTCGAGTTATCACAGTAGACAAGATACAAAATGTTGTATCAAACTATTTCAATATTGCTTTAAGTGAAATGCTCTCTCAAAGAAGATCAAGGCCTCTAGCTAGACCGAGACAAATAGCGATGTTTCTTGCAAAAAAAATGACAAGCAGATCTTTACCAGAAATAGGAAGAAGATTTGCCAACCGTGATCATACAACGGTTATTCATGCAGTTAAAACTATTACTAGATTATCCGAACAGGATGATGAAATGAAAAAAAATATCAGTCAGATCAAGAGCTTACTATTAGAACAATAACATAATGCAATTTGTTGTTAAAAGAGACATTTTATTAAAATCATTAAATTTTGTTCAAGGGGTAGTCGAAAAAAAAAATACTTTACCGATTTTATCTAATGTTCTATTACAATTAAAAAATAAAAAACTCTCAATAGTTGCTACAGATTTAGACATTATTTTTTATGATGAAATTAGTGATGTAAAAGTAATTAATGAGGGAAGCACTACCACATCAGCTGCAATCCTATATGATATCTTAAGAAAAATTTCCTCTAATTCAGAGTTAAATTTTGATCTAAAATCTGAGAATAAATTAAGTTTAAAAAGTGAAAATGCTGATTTCAATCTTTTGTGCTTACCCACTGATAATTTTCCAACCTTTTCAGACGAGTTTGAAGGTAGAGAAATTCCATTAAATAAAAGCAGGTTCCTAAAATTATTAAATAAAACAAGAATTTCAATTTCAAATGACGATACCAGACATTATCTTAATGGCATATTTCTTCATTTAACAGAGTCGCATGGCAGGAACTTTCTCACCGGTGTAGCCACTGATAGCCATAGATTATCTTCAAGCAGTTTAGAAATTGAAAATGCAAATGAATTTAATTCATTGATTTTACCAAGAAAAACAGTATTTCAGCTCTGTTCTCTTCTCTCAGAGACAACTGAGCAGCTCAATATGCAAACGAGTGACAATAAAATAAAATTTACTTTAGGAAATATGAAATTAATTTCAAAAGTAATAGACGGAAAATTCCCGGATTATAAAAAGGTTGTACCTACGACTAATGATAAAACTTTAATTGTTTCTTCTAAAGATTTCATAAATTCAATAGAAAGGGTTGCGAGTGTTTCTCTTGATAGAAAAGAAGGTGTTAAATTAGTTATAAATAAAGATAATGTTCAACTTTCTGTTAACAGCGCAAATTCTGGCGAAGGTAATGAGAAAATTAGGGCTGAATTTAATTCTGAAAATTTAAATATAAGTTTTAATTCAAAGTACTTGATAGATATTGCTTCAGAAGTTGAAGATAAAAATTTAAAAATAAATTTAAAAGACTCTGTATCACCAGTTTTGATTGAAGATATTTCTGATAAAAATAGCTATTACGTCATAATGCCAATGAAAATCTAGAATTTTCGATTTTTAAAAGAATTTTTATTTTTAGCTCTATTATTGTTGATACTAAATAGTTTTAAGTCACCCTTGTAATATGTGATTTTATATTCGAGAAAAAAAATGGTATAGTAATTCTTCTTAAAATAATGTCTAAAAACGCAGAACTTAAAAAAAAACCATCTTATGGTGCTGACTCAATAAAAGTCCTAAAAGGACTTGATGCTGTAAGAAAAAGACCTGGCATGTATATTGGAGATACAGATGATGGATCCGGTTTACACCATATGGTTTTTGAGGTCGTAGACAATTCAATAGATGAAGCATTAGCAGGGCATTGTAAAAATATAAGTGTTTCAATTAATTCAGATGATACTGTAACTGTAGAAGATGATGGAAGAGGTATACCTGTAGACTTGCACAAAGGGGAAAAAATGTCCGCTGCTGAGGTTATAATGACCCAATTACATGCTGGAGGTAAATTTGATCACGACTCATACAAAGTGTCAGGCGGCTTGCATGGCGTAGGCGTCTCAGTTGTCAATGCATTATCAGAAAAATTAGATTTAAGTATTTTTAGAGACGGGAATGAGTATGAGATTAAATTTAAAGATGGAAATTCTGTTAAACCACTTAAAAAGTTAGGTAAAACAAAAAAAAATGGAACTAGAATTACTTTTTTACCTTCAAAGCAAATTTTTTCATCAACAAAATTTAGTACATCAATTCTTGAGAAAAGAATTAGGGAGTTAGCTTTTCTAAATAAAGGCATTTCAATTAAATTAATTGATAATACTTTAAAAAAATCAAAAGAATTCTCACATAAGTACGATGGAGGTATATTAGAGTTTGTAAAGTATATTAACAATAAAAAACCAATCTTAGTAAACAAAAGTGAAAAAGAAGTATTTAAAAAACCTGTTTATGTAACTGCCACAAAAAATAATGTAATAGTTGAATGTTCTTTCGAGTGGAACGCCGGTTATTCTGAAGAGGTATTACCGTTTACAAATAACATTCCTCAAAAAGATGGTGGAACTCATTTACTTGGTTTTAGAACAGCTCTTACTAGAGTAATCAACAAATATTCCTCAGATAGAAATAGCAAAAAGAATAAAATCGCTCTATCAGGAGAAGATATCAAAGAGGGACTTACTGCAGTTTTATCTATAAAGATGCCCGACCCGAAATTTTCTTCTCAAACAAAAGATAAATTAGTTTCATCAGAGATAAGAAACATAGTTGAACATATTATTAGTGAAAAAGTATCAACATGGTTTGATCAGAATCCTTCAATAGCAAAAGTGGTTTTAGAAAAAATTACCCAAGCAGCAATGGCAAGAGATGTAGCAAGAAAAGCTCGAGATAATGTAAGAAGAAAAGGGACTTTTGAATTATCAGGTCTTCCAGGTAAGCTTGCAGATTGCCAAATACAAAAACGTGAAGGGACTGAACTATTTATAGTAGAAGGAGATTCTGCAGGTGGATCTGCTAAACAAGGAAGAGTTAGAGAATATCAGGCGGTACTTCCACTCAGAGGAAAAATTTTAAATACATACGTTAATGGTAAGACAAATGGAGAGGATCAATCCACAAAGGCTTTATCTAAAATGATGTCATCTAACGAGATAGTTACCCTAATAAATGCTTTAGGAACTGGCTCTAAAGATTTTAATATTGAAAATTTAAGATACGATAAAATTGTAATTATGACTGATGCTGATGTTGATGGATCACATATAAGAACCCTTTTGTTAACCTTTTTTAATAACTACCCTTTCAATCAATTAATAGAGAACGGACATGTATATTTGGCTCAACCACCATTATTTAAAGTAACAAAAGCTAATAAGAGTATTTATATTAAAGATGAAAAAGCCTTAGAAGATTATATTTTAGAAAGCGGGAATTTTAATAAAAAAATTAAAAAAGGCACATCCGAGTATAAAAAATTTATTCAACAACAAAGAGAAAAACTATCTATTCAACGTTTTAAAGGTTTAGGAGAAATGAATCCCGAAGAACTTTGGCAAACAACGTTAAATCCCGATAATAGAACCATGCTTAGAGTTCAATATTCAAAAGGTACTAAAGACAAATCTAAAGAGGATCAAAAACTGATCAAGGTTTTAATGGGCGATGAAGTTGCTCCGAGAAAAGATTTTATAACAAATAATGCTCTCGATGTTGCTAATTTAGACATTTAGTTTGATCATGGATTTTTCTACTCTCTTTCGAAAAAAAGAGAACCTCAATTTAGATAAAAACACACTCACAATTCTTAGATATATCGCCATTTTTGGGCAATTTTTAGCAATAAATATTGTTTATTTCTATCTAGATTTACCATTTCCAGTTGAACTTAGTTATGCAGTCATAATTTTAGGTTTGTTGACGAATATTTATCTACAATTTGGAATTAAAATTAATCAGCTTAAAGATTTTTATTCCTTGATATTTTTAATATATGACTTGGTTCAATTAAGTATATTACTTTACTTAACTGGTGGAATATTTAACCCATTTAGTTTCCTACTTGTTATACCAGCAATTGTTTCATCTACATTTTTAAGCATGGGTTCAACCATAATCTTAGGATTTATAACCACATTACTTTTATTTATAATATCTTTTTTCTATTTACCTCTGCCAGGAGAAGATATGGCTTTATTACATTTCCCAGATTTTTATAAAACAGGTATTATTATTTCAATTTTAATTGGTTTAATTTTTTTAAGTTACTTTGGAATAAGATTTGCAGGTGAAACAAAAAAAAGGTCAGAGGCTCTTAATAAATTGCAAGAGGTTATATCAAAAGAATATGAATTAGAATCTCTTGGAGGCCAAGCCGCAGCAGCAGCTCATTCACTAGGAACACCTTTAGCTACTATAAGCGTTGTTGCAAAAGAATTAAAAAAAGAAATAGGTGATGATAAAGAATTTTCTAAAGATATTGATCTTTTGATAAGTCAAACAAAAAGATGCAGTGAAATATTAAAACAAATTTCAAAAAAACAAATAGAGGAAGATATTTTCCTTAGCTCAATAAAGTTTGAAGATTTATTAGAGGAAATTATCAACTCATTTAAAGAAACTTCTTCAAAGCAAATCGATCTTTCGATGGAAAGTGACAAAAATAAAATAGCGATACAACGAACACCAGAAATAATTTATGGTCTAAGAAATTTTATAGGCAACGCTGTAAAATTTTCAAAAAGTAAAGTCAAAATCAACTTAACAAGTGATCAAAAGTTAATTGAGATAAAAATTAACGATGATGGCCCTGGTATACCTGAAGACATAATAAATAAATTTGGGGAGCCATATATAAAATCAAAATCTAAAGAATTAAGTGCTAATTCAGGTTTAGGTCTTGGAACTTTTTTGGGCAAAACATTATTGGAGAGACAAAATGCAAAATTAATATTTAGAAAAAACGGCGAACTAGGTGGAGCTTTAGTAATTATAGCATGGAAACCAAATAGTCTTATTTTTTAAATTCGAATGTATAAGCTAAAATTTTGTAAGCAAGCTTAGCTACAAGAAAATTATAAGAGTCAAAATTTTTTATAGGAGCTAATTCGTTAATATCGGCACCTACTACATTAGATACCTGACAAACTTTTTTTATAATAGGTAAGACATCCTCCCATAGCAAACCTCCAGGCTCAGGAGTTCCTGTTGCTGGCATTATGCTTGAATCAAACCCATCAACATCGAAGGTTATATAAACGGTTTTATCTTGAAATAAATTATTTAATTGTTCAAAATTCCATTTATTTTTATCTTTTCCCCAAAAAATCTCTATTCTATTTCTATTATTATTATAAAAATTCATTTCTGGTTGAGATAAATTTCTAATACCAAATGACACAACCTTAACATTTTTAAAGTCTAAACATCTCTTTATTGCGGAAGCGTGAGAAAATTTTTCACCTTGATAGCTCTCTCTTAAGTCTGCGTGTGCATCAAAATGTAAAAGAGTAATTTCACTATATTTTTCAACTATTGGCTCTATAGAACCAGGGGTAATCGAGTGTTCTCCTCCAAATACTAGAGGAAATTTATTTTTTGAAACTATTTCTTTATTAATTTGTGATAATTGACTTAAAGCTTGTTTAATATTTTTTTTAATCGTGAATGGTTTTAAAGTTTTGATACCAATTTCTTTATATGGTTCTTTATTAAGCTCCTCATCAAACAGTTCTACTTGATGAGAAGCTTTTATAATTTCTTTAGGTCCATTTTTTGTACCACTTCCGTAGCTAACTGTTTTTTCTAGTCCGAATGGTACTACTATGACTTTTGGATCTAAATTTTGATTAGCATCGTATCCTAAAAATCCTTTTTTCTGAGTTAAGAACTGCATTTACGAATTAAAAATATTTGAAAAATTTCTTTTTTCTCTTTTTTCCCATTTTTTACGGTGATACGCATCGCTGGCAATTAAAGGAAGGACACTTGTAGCCTCAGCAAAAACCATTTGTTCCTTAGTCACGTCAACTTTACCCCAAGAACTAGCTTCTTTTAATGTTGAACTACTACAAGCACCATCACGAGTATCTGCAACAGTTATTTGTACAGCATATTTATGCATATCAACTTTTTTTCCTAATAATTCTGCACAAACTATAGTGTCCTGAATAAAGTTTTTAGGAACTCCGCCACCTATCATAAGCAATCCTGACTGTTTAGTTCTTAACTTAACTTCAGTAAGCTCTCTGAACTCACGTATAGAATCTATTGTTATGTGATTATTTGGATTTTGCTCTTGATGCATAACCAAACCAAAACCGGCTGAGCTATCAGTAAAAGCTGGACAAAAAATTGGTACATTATTATCGAATGCAGCTTCAATCAGTGAGTCTTTTTTTCTAGCATTTGATTTCAAATATTTACCCAATTCTCTGATAAATTCTCTTGAGGTATATGATTTAGGTTTCAATGTATTAGCTATGTCACAAATTGTTTTATCACAAGCCTGTAACTCCTCTTCGTCTATATAAGTATCATAAATCCTATCAATATAATTTTTACGAAGTTCCGTATCGTCCTGAAACTGAGAACCTTGGTAATGTTTGAAACCTAGCGCTTCAAAAAAGTCCATATCGATAATAGAAGCACCTGTGGCAACAATCGCATCGACCATATTATTTTTGACTAAATCTGCATATAAATTCATACACCCACCAGCAGAAGTTGAACCAGCTAATGTTAAGAAAATGGAACAATCTTTATCATCTAACATTTCGTTGTAAATGCTAGCTGCTCTAGCTGTATCTCTAGAAGTGAAAGACATACTACTCATCCCATCTATTATTTTTCTGGCATCAAAAGATTTTATGTCGATGTGTTTTACTGGATTATTGAGTAGTGACTTTTTGTTATGTCCGATTTTTGGACTATTGCTTTTGACCATCAAGCTACTAAAGAATCAACTTTATCGTTTGATCCTTCATAAATAGTCATTATTGGTTTATCATTCACTTCAAATATTTCATTAGAATAAAAACCGTTAAAGTTCGTCCTAAAAGTTAAACCGTAAGCACCAAGTTGACCTAACTCAATATAATCGCCTTCCTTAATGTTATTAGGTAAAAGGAAAGGCCCTTTCATGTAGTCTAAACTATCACAAGTCGGACCAAAGAAACTAAATGAGGTTAATTTTTTAGATTGTATTCTACCAACAGTTATCATTTTAGATGGAAAAATAAAATTTGGAACACCCGCATCAAATAAAGAACCGTAAGTTCCATCATTTATATAAAGATTTTGTTTTTTTCGAAGAATTACTTTAACTACTGTTGAGCCACTCTCTGCTACTATAGCTCGTCCAGGCTCACATATAATCTCAGGAAGTTTATTCAGTTTTAAATTTTTTAAGGATTTTTTAATTTCTTCCATATAATTTTCTAATGGTTCAGGTTTTAAGTCTGGGTAAATAGCTGGAAAACCGCCTCCAATATTTATTATATCTGGAATAATTTTTGTTTTTCTTATTATATTTCCTATTTCTCTTATTCCCTTAGAGTACGAAATTTTCTCCATACATTGTGATCCAACATGAAAACTTATACCTAATTTTTTAGAATGCTCTTTGCATAATCTTACTAAACCCAAAGCTTCTGATGGAAGGGCTCCAAATTTTCTCGATAGATCAATTTCAGCATGCTCATTCGAAATCGCTATTCTTACAAATAATTTTAAATCTTTAGCTTGGTTCGTTGCCTCGAGAATTTTTCTTAATTCATCTTTATTGTCTAACGAAAAAGTTTTAACACCATAATCAAAGTAAGCTGAGGAGATGCTTTTTTTGCTTTTAATTGTGTGCATAAAATGCAACTTCACCTCAGAATTAATTTTTTTAATCAATTTTATTTCATTGAGAGAAGCAACATCAAAATCTTTAACCCCGTTAGCAATAATTTGTTTTATTACTTTTTCATGTGGATTAGTTTTAACGGCGTAAAGAATTTTACCTGGAAAATTATCTTTAAAAAATTTTACGGATTTTTTAATCTCTTCAGTCCGTATACAATATACGGGATAATCTGGTTTTAATGTGTTAACTAATTCGTTAACCGATTTAAATTTTC
>MDSZ01220212.1_pt1 | contig 11001 bp, 10 predicted proteins | sample 811201 | NCBI WGS metagenome assembly MDSZ01 (sample SAMN05326647, study PRJNA326480) | marine metagenome | isolation source: seawater | place: Indian Ocean: North | collected 2010 | reverse complement strand
ATACCCGCAAATCTTTTTAAATCATATGAAACTTTTGCTTCTGAACTCATTTAAACCCCTCAATTTAAATGTTGAATATTTTATGTGATGATAATGAACTAGTTGTTGTTAAATTCGTTAGTAAACTCATTCATACCACTTGAACCCCAATCACAATGGTCGTCTCTTAAATAGATACCTGACTTATTTCTTTTATCGGAAGTATCCTGGTGGCTGTTTTGAGCCTTATTTTCTTGAGTATTTTTATTGTTTTTGTCGTTCATGAAGATAATATAATTTACAATATTTACAAAATCTATAAAAAACATTGAAATACTTGTAAATTTGATAAATTTTTTGTAAAATTAAATTTACAAAATTTACAAAATGCAAGAAAATATTGATACTCAAATTGGCAATAAAATAAAGGGTTTTAGACTAAAGCTCGGATTACAAGCAAAAAAACTTGCTGAACTTGTTGGTATTTCTCCAGCATATTTAAATCTTATTGAAAATGGAAAAAGAAAATTGGATGGTGACTTGCTTTTAAAGGTATGTCAAGAATTAAGAATAGAGATCTCTGATTTAGTTGATGACAATATAATTAATTTAAATAATTCAAAAAGTGCGATTTCTAAAAATTTAAACAAAAAATATCTAAAATCTCAAAATTTAAAAATTGGACCAAAAATTAAAGCATTTAGAAGGCAACTTGGTATCCAAGCAAATAAACTTGCAGAGCAAACAGGTATATCAGCCAGTTATTTGAACTTAATTGAAAGCGGAAAAAGAAATATTGATAGTAATTTAATTATTAAAATTTGTAACGAATTAAAGATAAATATTTCTGACTTAACAAGCAAATCTGATGTAAATCTTGAAAATAATATTTCAGAGCTCTTAAGTGATGAATTATTTGAGGATCTTGATATTTTAGGACCCGAGGTAAAAGATTTAGTAGCATCAAATCCTAAAATTGCAAAAGCATTAATAAAGTTAGGAGATAATTTTAAACAAAAGGATATTGAAATAGTAAATAAAGTTGAAAATATTTCAGGTAAAATTATTGATAAAAGAAAAGCTGCATTTCCAGGAGAAGTAGTTTCAGATTTTTTACAAGAAAATAAAAATTATTTTCCTGAATTAGAAAAATTTGCTGAAAATGTATTTAATGAAATTAAAATAAATAATAGAGCAACATACTTATCATTATGCAATTATTTAAAAAGAAAATATGCTGTAAAAGTAAAAGATGTTTTGCCTGAGGAAAATAAACCCTTTTCTAAAATTTTTGTTCAAAAAACTAGGGAACTTTTACTAAGTGATTATGTTGCGTTGGAAACTAAAAAACTTTATGCAGCAGCTCAGGTTGCTCAGGAAGGAGCAATAAATATTATTGAAAAATATCTTTCAAATTTTAAATTTCCATCCGAAGAATCAAAAAAATTAACAAAAGTTGCGTTATTAAATTACTGCGGAGCAGCAATTTTAATGCCATATAAAATGTTCCATAATGAATGTATAAAACAGAAATATGATTTAGAATTAATACAAAATACATTTGCTTGTACATTTGAACAAATTGCTCATAGAGTTACATGTTTACAAGATCCTAAGTTGCCTGGTATTCCTTTTCATTTTTTAAGAGTAGATGTAGCAGGGAATATATCTAAAAGATTTTCGTTGTCTGGAATCGAAATCCCAAGATATGGAGGTGCGTGTCCTCGTTGGAATGTTTATTCAGCTTTCTCAAGACCAGGCGTTATCCAGGCGGCAGTAAGCAAAATGACTAATGGTGAAAAATATGTCTGTATTGCAAGAACTGTTGAAAAAGGAGTAGGAAAATATGGTCAAAAAAAAAGCATGTTGTCAATTGGCTTAGGTTGTGAGGCGAAATATGCCAAAGATTTTATTTATACTGAATATATGGACCTTAGTGACAAAAAATCAGAAATTCCAATCGGAGTATCTTGCAGAACATGTGATAGACTAGATTGTTCACAAAGAGCGTTTCCACCACTTCATAAAAAGTTTGATGTAGATATAAATAATAGAGGTGTTTCTGTTTACGTAACAGAATAAATTAATTTTGTTTTTTTGATCTCTCTCTTGATAGTAGCTGCGTAAGAGCGTCAACCATCATATCAGATGCCTTGAATATCTCACTTGATTTAAATTCATGAGAAAGATTTTTTTCAGGATTTGTTTTATCCTCAATAATTATACCTTGATCGGGTGAATTATCTTTTATATATATAAGTATTAACCATTCTTCATCACTTGACTCATCCCACTTTATGAAAACCTCACCAGTCTCAAATCTTCTGTCAATGCATCTAAAAATTGACATATGTCTTGTAATATGTCTTTTATTTAACTGAAATACTAGGCTGGCGGCGCTTCTATAAAAACTTTCAAGAGACAACTCAATTTTTTGCCTTTGTAACGAATACTCTTTCTCTTTTTTAAGTAAAGTCTCTCTATCATCAGTCTCTAAAGTTTTGACACCTAATGCTTCGACTCTTTCTCTAATTTTTTGATCTCTTATTAATCTATACTTTTCTTTTAATTTTTCGATTCTATCTTGAAGGCCAGTATAGTCTTCTCTTTTCTCTTTAAGTGAGGTCTTTTCTAGTTTTTCTAATTCTTTAATTTCTCTAATTCTGAATCTTTCAATTTGTTTCTCTAATTTAAGCTCTTGTAAAAATCTTTTTTGTCTTTCTGCTTGTTCTTTTCTGAGTAAAGCTTGTTCTTTTCTTAGAAACAATTTTATATCTTTGGCTCTTTCTTTCTCAATTTTTTCTTCCTCTTTTAATTGTCTAATTTTATCTTTTAGAATTTTCTCTTCATTTTCTTTTCGTTCTAATTCTAATCGCTCTTTTTCTTTTTTTTCTTCTTCTATTTTTTCTATTTTAATTCTTCTATTTTCATCAGCCTTAATGTTTTTATATTCTATAAATTTATCATCTATTTTTTGAAAGAAAGATTGAATTGCTTTATCAACTTTAAATAAGTTTATATTTATTTTAAATAAAAATTTTTCTCTCAACAGGTTCTGAAATCTAACGATCTGAATTAAAATTCCCTTATTCTTGGATTTTTTCAAATTTTTTAAAGATTTATAATTTTTTGATTTTTTTTTCTTTTTAATATTTTTAAGTCTTTTTTTTGTTTTTCTTTTAATTTTTTTTTTATTTTTAATTTTTTTTTTAAAAATGTGTTTTCGTTTTTTTTTTTTATTTTTCTTCATTAGGTTTTTATGATTTATCAACAATTGTCTAATAAATATAGTCCCTAGTGGTAGGTGTGGATAAGAGTTTTTTACTTAATTGAAACTGAAATACAACCTGATCTCCCCATTTGAAAGCCATTTCGCAACCTGCGAGATAAAATTCCCACATTCTAAAAAATTTTTCGTCAAACATTTCTAATACTTCATTTTTTTTACCCATAAATCTATTTTTCCAATGTCTTAATGTATGCGAATAATGCATTCTCAGTACCTCCATATCAGCAATAACTAGATCTGAATTTTCTATAGGTCTAGCTAATTCACTTAAACTTGGGGTATATCCTCCAGGAAATATATATTTTGATATCCATGGATGAGGGTCCCGTGGTGTCATAACCGATCCGATTGTATGTATTAATGCAACACCATCATCTGTTAAAAAATTTGAAACTGATTTGAAGTATTTGTTATAGAACTTTTTACCCACGTGTTCTAACATTCCTACGCTAACTACTCTATCAAATTTTTCATTTAATTGTCTGTAGTCAATTAATTTAAATCTAACTTGATTTTCAAGGTTTAACTCTTTAGCTCTCTTTTTGCTATATTCTAATTGATTTTCTGATAGGGTAATACCAAGTACTTCACATTTACTTTGTTTCGCAATTTCTAAGGCTAATGTTCCCCATCCAGAGCCAATATCTAATACCTTTAAGTTAGGTTTTAAATTTAATTTTTTAATTATATGATTCATTTTATTTTTTTGAGCATCTTCTAAAGTTTCTTTCTCGTTTTTGAAATACGCACACGAATATTGTCTATTTTCATCGAGAAATAAATCATATAACTTTTCAGAAATATCATAGTGATGTGCAACATTGAATTTTGATTTTTTTATAAAATTAAAATTTGTTAAGTAACTATATACACCCATTAGTTTTTTTATTACCGTCGCATAATTACTCGTAGGTCCACGACCAATATTTTTCATTGCTATCTCTAAGAAGTCTGTTAACGAACCATTTTCAATAGCAACAGATCCGTCGCTGTATGCTTCTCCTAAATATAGGTCTGGTAAAAGCAAAAGTTTATAATGAAGACTTTTGTCTAATAGTATTAATTTTATAGGTGGGTTGTTCTTAGGCTTCCCAATTACAAATTCATTCTTATTTGCATCAACCAAAACAAAGCCATCAATCTTAAATAAATTTTCTAAAAAATTAGTTAATTTTTTCATAAATTTAAATAATTGATATTAAAATCTAATTTATCTAATTCTTCAAATAATTTTTTTTCCTGATTTTTATTCAGTAAATCTAATATAGGTAGAACATTTTTAAATTTTGGATCTTTTTTTGATAAGTAAGTATGCAATCCAGACACTAAATCGAAATTATTAAAAGCTTTTCTAATTAAACTTAACTTTTCATTTAATGAACTATTTTTGTCATTATTAAAGTCATCATAAACTTTTCTTGCTATGTAAGAAGTAACATTACAAGTGGCTGATATAACCCCATGGCATCCCATCTTTAAAGAATTCATCAAATTTTCTTCAGTTCCAAGTAGGACGGCAAAGTTGTTTAGTTTAATTTTATTAAGAATATTTCCAGTAGAATCTTTAACCCCAATAATTTGTTTAGGGAATTGGTCTTTTAATTGTTTTATACATTCAACAGAAAATTTGTATCCACAAAGTTTTTCGTAGTTATATAAAATAACTTTACAATTATCGATCCTCTCAAATATTTTAGCAAAATAATTTATAACATCTTTATCTGAGTAATTATAATAAGCAGGTGGCATGATAAGAAAATATTTCAAATTTTGTGAAACTGCTATATGCATTAAATTTGTAGTATCATTTAGGGAATTTAGTCCCGTACCTATAATAAATTTTTTATAATTTTTATTTACAGCTACAGAATTTATTAGTCTAATTTTTTCACCTATTGAAATTAATTGAGATTGACCAGTGCTTCCAAGTAATACTACTCCATGACATCCATTTTCAATTAAGAAATTTGCATGTTTAACTGTTAAATCTACATTTAGGGACAAGTCATCATTAAAAACTGATAAAGCGGCCGCATAAATGCCTTGAATTTTGTTCATAATTTAAATTTATATAAATTAATTATTTAGTAAACATTAATTAGAATTATGAAAATACTTGTAGTCCAAAATAGAATGGGAATTGGGGACTCAATTATGTTTTTGCCATTTATTGAGGCCATATCAAAAAAATTTGGTGTAGCAGTAACTTGTCTAGTTAAAAAAAGTTCAAAGGCTGATGAGTTGTTAAAAGATAATAAATTTATTAAAGAATTTATTTTTTTAGAAAGAGAAAAAAATGAAGGATATCATGATGGAATAAAAGGGTCTATTAATTTAATTAAAAAATTAAGAACATGTTCTTTCGATAAAATATTTATATTTAATTCATCACTAAGATTTTATCTTATAGCAAAATTTTCAGGAGTGCCTCAAATTTATCAGTACCCTCTTTTTAGAAAGAAAAAACAACACATTATTTTAACTGCCAAAAATTTTCTTAAACGTGCCATTGAAATAGATGTAAAGAATGACCCAGTTATAAATTTAGAAAAGAAATTAATAGACTCAGCTAAAGCAGAATTTGGAATAGACGATAAAAAAAAAATATTTTATTTGGCATTGGTGGATCAGGTCCAACAAAAAGAGTGCCAGCTAATATAATAATTAAAACAATGGAGTTAATTAATAATATTTATGATTGCAAGTTTTTTTTAGCAACTGGTAAAAGTAACGGTGAACAAAAAATTCTTAATGAAGTTTTAAATTCAAAACTTGGTAAGAATTGCTTTGCATTAGATAATTATAAAATTTACAATATTCTACCAATAATTAAAAATTGTAATTTGTCGATTTGTAACGATTCTAGTTTTAGCCATCTTTCCTCTGCTTTAGGTGTCAAGACTATAGTGCTTATGGCTGATACACCTTTAATTTACGGAAATTATAGTTCAAAAATGTATCCGATTTTACCTGATGGTGAAAATTCCGTTTCTCATAATACTTTGGGGAAAGAGAAAATTAATTCTCATAAAATTTTTCTAAAATTTAAAGAATTAATAAACTAAGTAATGCTTTTTAAAACTGTATCTTTAGCCTCGTTTACAATTGAGGCAAGTCTAGCTAATTCTGGGCTCACATCTGGATGTATCTTTTTCATTATTTTTTTATAAGAATTCATTACTTCATTCCTAGTATATTGTTTTTTAGGACTTAAATTTAAAATTTTATATGCTTCCTCAAGTGAAATTGTTTGAGTATTTAAATTTTGATTAATATTATTAAAATTAAATCTGCCATAACTTTTTAGCACTCTCAACAAACTCCAAATCCTTAGAAATTGCAAGAGTGTAAATCCTGCTTTAGTTTTAATTAATGGCAATACCATCATTAAGAAAGGTAAAGAAAAGATATATCTTCCTGCAAAAGCCATTAAAATTGCCAGTAAAACTGAAATAATGATTATCGAGGACCTTATAGCTTTAGCCACCTTCTTTGTTGAGCTTTTAGCAAACCAATTAAGAAAAAAGTACATTAAGACAAAAATAACAAGTGTGATAACAAAAATATTCATATAATAGATTTTATAATGAAGATACCACAACTTAAAAAGAAAACAGAAATTAAATCTTGTCACAATACTAGTTGGGAGGATGATTATAGCTGGGTTCATCAAGACAACATACTTGAAGTTTTAAAAGATAGCTCAAAACTAAATCCTGAAGTCAGGCAATATCTAGAGGAGGAAAATAAATATACCGACTATCATCTCGAAAATACTAAACAAACTCAAAAGAAATTATTTCATGAAATTAAAGGTAGAATTAAGCTGGACGATGAGTCAATTCCCTTTAAGGATAAAGTCTATGAATATTGGACTAAAACGACTGCAAAAGGAAACTACTCGATTAAATTAAGAAAGAAAATAGGTACAAACAATATTGAAGAATATTGGAATGGGGATAAGGAAAAACACGAACTAAAAACTGAATATTTTGGTATTGGGGATTTAGAAGTAAGTCACAATGACAAAATATTAGGTTATTCTTTAGATTTAAAAGGCTCAGAGTATTTCACAATATACTTAAGAAATATAAAGGAACAAAAAATAATTTCAGAGCAAATAAGTGATACCTCAGGAAGTATTACTTTTAGCTTGGATGACAATTTTGTATTTTATTCTAAGCTTGATAAGCATCATAGACCACGAAGCATCTATAGGCATAAAATAGGTAGCTCTGTTAAAGAAGATGAATTAATTTTTGAGGAAAAAAGTGAGGCTTTCACTGTAGGAATAAATCTTACTTCTGATGAAAAATTTTTTATAATAACAACTTCAGATCATAATACTTCTGAACAGTACTTTTTTGAGGTAAATGAAAAAAACCCAAATCCTAAATTAATTAAAAAGAGAAAAAAAGGAATAATATATTCAGTAAATAGTTGGGATGGAAAATTTTATATGCACACCAATGAAAATGCTGAAGATTTTAAAATAGATTATTGTAACGATTTAACAAATCCTAAATGGACATCATATATACCAGCTCAGAATGAAGTTTTGATTGGGGGTTTGACTTTTTTAAATAATTGGGTGCTTAGATCAGAAGTTTCAAATGCATTAGCTAAAATTTTTGTAAAAAATCAGCAGAGTGGTGAAGAGGAAGAAATTATATTTACCGACGAGAAGGTAATTGAGCCAGGAATTTCCTTGGTTCAAAGAGATAGAAATACTAATTTAATTTATTTAAGCTATTCCTCTCCTAAAACCCAAAGTAGGACATATATTTACGATTTAAAAACAAAAAAGAGAACTTTGATTAAGGAACAAGAAATTCCGTCTGGGCATAATCCTGATGATTACATTGTAGAGAGAATGGAATGTATATCTAATGATGGAAGAAAAGTTCCTATAACTTTGACAAGGCATAAAAAAACTAAACTTGATGGCTCTGCTATTCTGCTCCTGTATGGTTATGGTTCCTATGGTAACTCCATGTCATCATCATTTTCCTCTACTAAACTAAGTCTTATTAATAGAGATATAATTTGGGCAACTGCTCATATTAGAGGCGGTATGGAAAGAGGAATGAAATGGTGGAAAGAAGGGAAACTACTAAACAAAAAAAATACCTTTGAAGATTATTTGTCTGTATGTGAATATTTAATAGAAAAAAATTATACTTCTCGAAAAAAAATTATTGGATTTGGTGGCTCTGCTGGAGGCCTATTAATGGGTGCGGTAGTAAATCAAAAACCAGACTTGTTTTTAGCTATAATCATGGCTGTTCCATTTGTAGACTCTCTCACAACAAATCTAGACCATTCTTTGCCTTTGACGGTTGGTGAGTTTGATGAATTTGGGAACGCAAAAGAAAATAAAGAACATTTCGATTATATATATTCATATTCACCTTATCATAACATTAGAAAAGTAGATTATCCTCACATGCTTATAACTACAAGTTTGAGTGACAATAGAGTATTATTTGATGAACCACTGAAATTTACAGCAAAACTAAGAGATTACAAAACCGATAATAATTTACTTTTATTAAAAACAGAAATGAATGCAGGTCATGGTGGTAAATCAGGAAGAGATGGTGCAATTGAGGAAATTGCACTCGATTATGCCTTTGCTTTAAAAGTATCAAATAAAATTTAATATACACCTTGAAATTATATAATTAATACATAAATAGAATTTGGAGTTGCCTTATGGGACTTTAAATTAAACCTTGCTAACAAAGGAGGAAATCATGACAAGTAAGGATCTATCTATATTTAACTCACTAAGACCATTTTCAATTGGTTTCGACGACATGTTTGACCAATTTGAAAATATGCTGGGTAATGGTGGTTTGAGTATGCAATCAAACTATCCACCATACAACATTAGGAAAACTGGTAAAGACAACTATTCAATTGAGGTTGCTCTTGCAGGTTTTAATAAGAAAGATGTTGAGGTTGAGTTTGAAGATAATTTATTAACAGTTAGAACTAAACAGTTTAATAAATCTGACGACAAAACTGCTAATGGTGAGATTATTCATAAAGGTATATCTCAAAGACAATTTGCAAGATCATTCACAATTGCCGACGATGTAAAAGTAAATGGTGCTGAGCTTAAAGATGGTCTTTTAAAGATAGCTTGTGAAAGAATAGTGCCCGAGCATAAAAAAAAGAAGCTTATTGAAATTAAATAAGTTTAAAACTTGCTTGTGGGGATTTTCCCCACAAGTCTAAATACATCCACTAGAGGAAAACCCAATAATTACTGAATTTGAGTTTATAATAAATTTTCTTTCACAAGGTATCCCATACTTTTTTGTTTTATAAACGAATGTTTCATTTCCAAGTTCATTAACAAAATCATCTGTGGGTGTTCCTAATTCCTTTATTAACTCTGGTACTCTCTTTCCAACTAATTGTCCAAATCTTTTATTCTCTTTTTCTGCAACTTCGTCAGATTTATTTTTTATTGTTTGACAACCGCTGAAAAATATTAGGGCAACTAAACTTAATATTAAAATCCTCAATTTCATAATTCAACCTAACTCACAATTGTGTCAAAAAATTAACTTTTAAGTTGAAAAAAAGGCATGTTTAGTAACAATCATAACACATATCATTATTAAACATAGGATTTTTGTTTACGAATCGTTTATTTTATTTTTTTTGGAGGTTCAATGTTAGATAATTATTTTAATTACAAAAAATATAAGACCGATTTTAGAACAGAGGTAGTTGCTGGAGTTTCTACTTTTTTAACAATGGCATACATCATGTTCTTAAATCCGGTTATTCTTGCTGATGGTGGATTTGATTTTGGGGGTGTCTTCACTGCTACAGCGTTAGCTACTGCAATTGCCTGTTTTATTGCTGCTTTTTATGCAAAAACCTGGCCCGTAGGTTTGGCACCAGGTATGGGAATAAATGCTTTTGTTGCATATGGAGTTTGTCTTGGTATGGAGTATACTCCAGCTGAAGCATTAGGGGCAGTTTTAGTCGCTGGAGTTGTTTTCTTAATAATATCATTAACTCCTATAAGAGCTTGGTTGATTAACTCAATACCCAAAAGTTTAAAATTGGGGATTGGAGCAGGCATAGGATTATTTTTGGCAATAATAGGTTTTGAGATTATGGGTTTAACAGCCGATAATCCTGTAACACTTGTTCAGTTAGGTGATGTGTCCAATCCATTGCTTCTTCTTGGAGCAGGAGCCTTTATTTCAATGATTGTTATGGAAAAGTTTAAAATAAAAGGGAATATTATAATTGGCATAATAGCGTTCAGCGCTATTGCGTGGCTGACAGGAGTTGGAAAATTTAATGGAGTAGTCTCTGCACCTCCGCCTATGACACATCTTTTAACTTTTGATTTAGGTGCTGCACTAAGTGCTTCAATGGTAACAGTAATATTTACTTTATTCTTTATTGATTTTTTTGATACAGCTGGAACTTTAACAAGTGTTGCTAATGTGGCAGGCAAAATAGGCAGTGATGGTAAAATAAAAGATATCGATAAAGCCATGCTATCAGATAGTGTGTCGACTGTAGCGGGTTCTATGCTAGGAACCTCCACTGTTACGACTTATGTTGAAAGTGCTGCGGGAGTTAAAGCAGGTGGTAGAACTGGCATGACTTCATTAGTTATAGGTGTTTTATTTCTTTTATGTTTATTTTTTAGTCCTTTAGCGACCTCTTTGCCAAAGGAAATAGACGGAGCAGCTCTT
>MDSZ01198432.1_pt1 | contig 11001 bp, 7 predicted proteins | sample 811201 | NCBI WGS metagenome assembly MDSZ01 (sample SAMN05326647, study PRJNA326480) | marine metagenome | isolation source: seawater | place: Indian Ocean: North | collected 2010 | reverse complement strand
GCGGGATCGCCTTCGCGCACATTCAAAAGGGCTGCCGGGCGGTGTGTGATTTCCTGCTTTTCCTGGCCCGGGAAGCGAACAAACATCTCGTCCCCGATGACCAGAAGATATTCCCGCCCGCCATAAACAATGCGCTTTCCAACACCAAAGATCGATTTATGGCCATCCGGATAATCCGCCTCGCAATAAAACACGCCCCAGTCGCCGAACGGCAATTTGCTGCGAAACAGTCCTGTGCCACACGCCTTGCGAAACAGCTCGTCGCGGTAATTGGTGCCCGACGCCGCAAACGCCATCTGCCCCGGATTGCGCTGGCAATAGGTTGCGATCCCCGAAAGCACGTCATGGAGGTTGGCCGCAAACCCGTCAAACTTCAGACTGTTGCGCGCCTGCGCATCCAACGGCGTGCCAACAAGGCATGCAAGCATCAGGACAGCCATGATGATTTTACCACGATTAAACATCACCAATTCCTTGTTTAAGTCGAAAAAACAAACCACTATCGCCCGAACATAAAAATCCGAAACCAGAGATACCCAATGTCGGACACCATCAAAAGCCTGTTGGCACAGCGCGACACCGAGCCTTCCGGCCCCGTGCGCACACACGCGGACCTGCAATCACGCCACAAGGTCGCGCGCTTCATCGCCGAGCATTACCGCGACTTTGAACCGCTTCGTATTCATCTGGCCGGCCATCGCCACAGCTTTCACGCCAAGAACGACAAGCAGCGCCAGATGCTGGCCTTCCTGCGTGATCGCAACCTGATCAAACAGGTCGCCGATCAAACGTTTGAGGCCGTCGATCAGGATGCGCGCGCGTTCTTTACCGGCCGCTGGCTTGAAGAATACGCGTATTTCGCAGCCCTCACCGCCGGATATGACGAGGTCGAAACCGGCCGCATGGTCAAATGGCGCGTCGGGCCAGATGAGGGCTTCAACGAAATCGATGTCATCGCCCGCAAGGAAGACCGTCTTCTGTTCGTGTCCTGCAAGGCTATTCGATCCGACATCAGACAGGATAAGAAAACCCGCGATCGACTGGTCGATTTCCTGCATGAGGCCGACAACATCGTCGATCACTTTGGCGGCCCCGATGATCGCATGGCCCTGTTTTGCACAGCCGACCTTTACGAAGAATACAACAATGATCAAAGCCGTTTCCCGCCCCTGACCGGCAAGGCCCGCGTCCTTGATGTCGAAATCTTCTCTCTCGAAGATCTGGCATGGAATGACATTGTCTCGCGCTTTCGGCGGCTGATGGCCTGACATTCCGGTCAGACCATCACCACCGCAGGGGCGCCGCCCCTAACCCGCACTCAGAAACAGGCCTGAAAGTTCCTGTTCCAATTGATCGCTGCTGACCCAAAGGGTTTTATTCTCGCTGCCTGCCCGTCGCACGGCATTGACCAGAATTTCGCGCGACTTGGCCCAGCTAAGCGCCTGGGCCTGCATGATGTGGCGCGCGATTGCCACGGCCTTGTCCCCACCGGGAAGACCGATCATTTCGGTGTGTGGATGGTTGCAAAGGACGCAAAATTCGATCCGCGATAACGTCTTGTCGTCAATCAGACCAAAATGGCATGACAAGGACGCCATCCGCAGCATCGTGCGCATTTGTGGCGACAGATCACCAAGCGTCAGCTTGAACTGGCTGTGGGCAATCGCCCCCTTGACCGCACCATTGCGATAACCGGTCACCGCCGCATTGGTAATGGTTGCCGCCGCAATCATCCCCGATGCCGCCCCGCGTGTTGCCGCCGTTGCCGCAATTCCGGCTGCCATATGGCTTTTTTCCTTGAACCCCTTCATCGCCTGCCCGGCCGTAATCCCGGCCACCGCCAGAATTTCCGCGCCACTGACCGTAATCGTCGCCATCGGATCGGCGAAATGGGCCATCAGGACCGTGGTGCGCCGATCAAACCGGCGCTGCTTTACGGCCCGTTCAAGTTCAGGACTTTCAAGAAAAGCCTTCAGAACATCGATATCGGTTTCCCCCGCCGCCGGAAAGGCCGGCAGATTGGCCTTCATTTCCTTTGGCGCGGCATCAAGTTCGTTTTTCACTTTGCCGATCTGTTCGCGATAGCTGTTCAAAACCTGCTTATGCGCGGCTTCCTTGCGTTTGACTTCACGCTCTTCGGCCTGCCTGGCCAGTTGTTCGCGTTTTTCACTGATATGGCGGCGCGCACCCGATGCCAGACGCACCAAAAGGGATTTGTTTTCCATCATGACTCCCCTGAAAGATTGGAAAGCCATATCCTGCAAGTCCACGACCATTGTGTCTTTCAAACCGTTTTGCGTTTTTTGATGCCAAAGGCCTGCAATCACACAAAGAAAATTGATTGAAAAACCTCGAGGCAATACCATTCAAAAATCATCTTTGCGCATAAGGCAAAATCCGGGGAAAAACAATGAGATTGGACAGAGGGGCCGCCTTCGCCCAACATATAAAACGCATTCTTGGCGAAACCAAAACCGGCATCCGCAACGCAGCTGCAGGTTTGGGCATGGACTATCACAAGTTTTATTCACGCCTCAGCGAAGGGCGCGTCGTCCTGTCAGCCGACGAGATCGCAGCCCTGATCAAATTGACCGGTCGCCGCGAAATTGTTGATTACCTGCTTGATGGGTCCCGGTTCATTGCCATCGAACGTTTTGATGACGCGCCATCACGCCACGCTGGTGCATATGCCACCCATGGTCAGATCCAGCATGGCGCCAACACCAATGTTTACGTGGCCGCCGAAATCCTACGCGAGGTGGATCAGGCCCTGCTCGACAACAAGATTGATCATCGCGACCGCGCGCGGATTCTCGAAGATGTCCACAATGCAGAGGTCGCTCTGGCAAGCTTGCGCGCACATCTCAGTCCGCCGGGGGCAACAGACTGACCGGCCTGCATGGCAAAAAAGGCTGGCTTTTCAAATCCACGGTGGAAAAATGTTATCTTGATGTTTTTATTTAATAAAATAACAAGACTTCCCAACGCGCACTTAAATATCTCTCCTCAGATGTGCTTTGTATTCCTTCGAGGTGGAAAGTGGCACTTTTTCGGAGGTCTTGACAAGCAATTGGAAATGGGTGAGTCTGAGACCATGTTCCGCGACTAAGCGGATTGAAACAAAATCCGAAAATCAGGCTTTCCACTGCCCGGTGTCTGAGACCATGTTCCGCGACTAAGCGGATTGAAACGGCACGGAGCGCCGTGTTCCAAGCCGCCCGATCGGCGTCTGAGACCATGTTCCGCGACTAAGCGGATTGAAACCCTTTCAAAAACAGGGGCTCAGATCGCGTGTCTAGAGTCTGAGACCATGTTCCGCGACTAAGCGGATTGAAACTCGGTGTCTTCAACTTCAACCCACTTTTTGCCATCCTTGTCTGAGACCATGTTCCGCGACTAAGCGGATTGAAACGCCAGCATGTCTGGGTTAGTTACATCTACCAACTGCTGTCTGAGACCATGTTCCGCGACTAAGCGGATTGAAACCTTGGGCATCTGTCGTCGCTTTGATGGACTGCAGCAATGCGTCTGAGACCATGTTCCGCGACTAAGCGGATTGAAACCAGCACCACTGCTCCTTCTTGGTACATGGCGAGAAAGTCTGAGACCATGTTCCGCGACTAAGCGGATTGAAACCGCTGCTGCGCCTCGATGTCAGATGGGCTGTTTTGTCTGAGACCGTGTTCCGCGACTGAGCGGCCTCCCCCTACCCTTGCGAAGAACGAAAGTATCGAGCGCAGGCCCTGTTCGGAACATAAGACGCTTGAAACGACAAAGGGCGGTCACGCAGGTGACCGCCCTTTGTCGCATTGCCATTCTTGAGAATGGATATGTTTAAGGCCACTAGAACTTGCTCAACTTCGAATGACGGTCGCGGATTTTCGCAAAATCATCAAGTTGAGGATATTCCAGCATCGCCGAGTTTTGATCTCCTTGTGAGGGGTCTGAATAGTCCAGCAGGCTCTTAATCGGCTCGAGATCTTCGAATCTTGTGTCGGTTTCACCGATATCTCGAAGTATGTAGGCTTTGAAATCAGCAACTGCACTGAAGGCGTCTCGCTGATCTGCGCCTCTGATTTCAGTAATTGCCGTTCTCATTGCCCCATATCCATGCCCCTTGGCCCGACCAATAGCATGAAGGTGAGAACTTTCTTTGTCCGGATCGCCCAGACAAATTGACCAGAGCAAGAGCCCAAGTTCTTCCTTCTTGAGGTTCTTGAATTTGATCTTTTGCGTGAACTTCGCACCGGGCTTCAGGAACCGCACCGTTTCCTGTACATCCGTATTGTCATTGGGAATTTCAAACGTACTGACATTGCTGCGCACCGGATAGCGTTTGCGTCCACTCAGACGACTATTGGGGTCGTTGTATCCGTCTGTGCCGGTAAGATAATACGGATCAAATGACGGGCGCGGCACGCCAAACACACCTGTTTTCGCGGAATCCTCAGTTGCATTCTCGGAAATTGCAAAGCCGAAAGCCACCCGTCCTTTTAACGCCGCACGAACGTCATGTGCATCAGATGCAAGCTTGTCCTGGTCAGTACCCTCGACTGCACCAAACAGGGCCGTCGGCATATCCCAGCCCAAGCCACCGTCGACAAATCCGGGAACATAATATTTTTCTTCACCATCAAGATTATAGGTTCGCTTTGCAATGTCACCGACGGAATAGACATTCGGCATACGCATAACCGGAGAAAGACTTAGACAAACCCCCGCCTCATGCATGGTTTTAGCCTCGGCCAAAGCGTAAATATCGGTTCCGTCTATTGCCGTATAGAATACCGGGATTCGACGCCCAAACTGGTTATCATATGCACGATCGTTGATTTTCTTGGCCTTGCCCAACCAGTCTTTATGCCCGATCTGACTTAACCAAAACTGCCAGTTTTCCAGTGGAACTCCACCATCATTTGATGGCGTAGTGTAAAGCTTATTGAACTCACGCATGATCTCCGGGTGAACTTCAAAAGAAGTGGCATCACGCTTTGGTGGAATAAACAGATATTCATGTGCCTTTGGCGTATCAACCGAGACCGTTGGACCAGTGCAAACGACATATCCTGAAACCACATCAGGTCCAGCAGAAACATCAAGCGGGCCCTGGAAAGCTTTTTTATAACTGCTTCTTGCAATCGGCTTTCCGTCCATTCTCACCATTGAAATCGGATCTGACTTTGACAGGATTGCGGCTTTGTCCGACAGCCTCTTATGTGCCCACTCTGCCATATCTATCTGGTAGTACGTACTCAAATCACCGAAGCGGACAAGGTAGATATTCTCGCGGCGCATATTATCTGCAGCATGGTAAATTCGCCAACTTCCCTCACCCTTTTCCAGCGTTCCCACTTTTGGAGCGTCTGGATTATCAGGCACCCATTCAAGCCAAGCCATACGAATACGGTTGGTTGAGATATCCAGACGAACAGGGTTGTCTTCGTCGTCACCAATACCCCCTTGATTCCGGCCAAGCATATCCCTCTTGCCATATTTCCGATCCGCATTGATGCGGCCAAGATGGGCAAAGCTGGCAATTTCCGAAACGGCGTGAATGGCCCCGGCAGTGGTGCTGCCGGGCAGGACATATTTGCCGCTTTTGCCTTTTTCCACATCAGCGATAAAGACATTTTCCTGCTCGCCCTTGTCGTTCTTTTCGCCCGAGGCAACGCAGATCGGGGTTTCGGCGGTCCATTCAACGGTAAGTTCACCGCTTAGCATGCCTGGCACAGGGCGGTCATGACGGATTTCATCAAGCGATACCGGGGCCGGCACGACCTTGGTGTTGAGCGGGACAAAACGATATCCGGACTTGCTCATTTCTTTTCTCCCGTAACTTCAAACCAGCCAAAGCCGTCATTGGTCGAATGGCCCAATTCAATTCCATCCGTTTTCAGGAAATCAATCAGACGCTCGATAAAGGCGCTTTCCGCCTCGATACCCGCACCGCGCGGGCGGTGGCGCAAGGTGATATCAAATGCCGTGTGGCAGAATGCCTCTGTGGCAAAAAGCGCCCCGTCAATCACCCCGGCCGAAAAGCGATCAATCGCGATACCGGCAAAGTTCTTGGGATAGGCATTGGTCGCAACATCCTTGATCCCGGCAACTTCAAGCGTACCGCGCCATCCCGTCACGCCAAAAAGACGTTCGGTAATCGAAAGCTCGCCCGGGTCTTTCCAGTCCGAAGGTTTGAGGTCCGGGTCGTCACGATGATCGGGATTTTCAAGACATGCCAGCCACACCGCCCGGGCCCGCAATCCGCCCATAAAGGTCGAGGGTGGCAAGGCAGCCCCACCGGTATCGGAACGCAGAGCACAAATGATATTGTTCCCGGCCTTCTCGTTGGCTTTTGCCGGACGCCCATATGGATCCGCGATCAGGAACGGCGATGTCGCTTTAAGGCCCAAAACCCAGCGCGAAGCCGTTCCATCGCCCGGTCCGGCTGCTTGAACAGGGTCGATTTTGATTTTGCCCGAAACGGTTTTCAGCGCGCTGGCATCAAAACCTGTGCTCAGCCCTTCAACCGACTTTGTCCGCAGCCGGACCTGACCATTGCCAAGACGCCCGCCCTGACCGATTTCAAGCGTTCCGACCGCCGCAATTTCGCCAAGCAACACACCAAGATCCTGTTTGGCGGTGTCGCCATCACCAAGATAGATGCAATCGACACTGAACCGCGTCCCTTTGGCGACGAATTCGCGATTGAACAGATGATGGCGCTTGACCGTTCCCCACGCGCCATCAATACGCGTACGGGTCGATATCCAGCAGCGGGTGGCAGGATCATAAAACGGCAAATCGACACCGCCAACATCGTCTGAGGTCATCATTTTGGCCCAGCCGAAAGACAGAAGCCCCATCTGACCTTCATTGACCAGCTCCTCGGTCCCACCTTTGCGATACCGCGGTGTCTTGTTGATCGTGCCAAACAGTTTGTCGGCAAGTGCGCCCTGACCGGCCTGTGTCAAGACACGACGGCAGGCCGATTTAAGCGCGGTTGCCGACAGATACGGCAACCCGTCGACATCCTTGGCGGTGACACTGACCTCGGGATCGGTTTCCTCACCGATCGTGCGATTTGACTTCCGCAGCTTTGACAAGGCAACGGTTTCGCCTGTGCCGATGTGAAGATCGGAATTCAGCTCAAGCTCAAGGGTAAATCTGATGTGATTTAGCATTAGCCGATCTCCTCCAAATGTAACTCCTTGCCAAAGACATCGACGGTGACCTCGCCATAGCCAAGCTTGGGCGAGAACGGGAACCGCCGCCAATCCTGCACAACATCCGGATCATCATGGGCCGCAGGCAATCCTGCGCGCGCAAGCCAGCCCAGAAACGCTTCGGCATCACCCGTGAGTTCAAACCTGAACACACTGCCGGCTTCCGTCAGGAAATATGGGTAATACTTGTCTGCATTCAGCGGATAACGGGCCGCAAGATAGCCGCCCGCATAGCGCTGGCTGGCAAAGAAGTCGAAACTGTCCGATGCAAGTTCGACCTTCTTGTCGGGATTATTGGCGTTCCACTGATTAATGATTGCCGACCAGTAATCGGCATAACTTTGGCGCAGCCAGCTTGCCGAACCGGCATCCTTTTCCGCCATCGCACGCAACGGATGCAGGACCGCATCACTTTGCAAGGTCACCCGCCAGAACCCCTTGCCTTCTGCCTCAACCTTGCGAACAGACTGATCAACCGGTGTTACGGCCAAACTTGCCGCAGCGCGCGTACTGCCAATACCCTCAAGCGGGCCACTGGCCAGCACGGCCATCATGTCGGCAAATTTCTGGGCCTGGTCGGAGCCAAGCTCAAAGTCATGCGACAGGCTTGCCTGCCAGACATGCCCGTCGGGCACGATGCAGATTTCGCTAAACAGCTGACTTTCCGCCGCCGCCCCACTTTCAACATTGATCGCCGTGCGGGTACGGATTTCGGTTTTCGGCGCTGTCGCCAAACCTAACTGTTTGCAGAGTTTGGAGCGCTGCTCACGCTTCCAATCAAACGCGAATGCTATGCCACCGCCATCCAACAGGATTGATAGATCATCTGCAGCAGCAAAACCGTCATACCCAAAATCGCTTTCGTCACCCTGCCTGCTCAAAGCCAGAGACCTCGGGATCACACGCGGGCGATCATAGATGTTTTCCGCCTTTTTCCCATCGGGCAAAAGAACGGCATTGCGCACGGTCACCTCTGCGAGAATATCGGCAAAATCGTCGTAGCATCCCTGCGCCTTAAGCTTGTTGGCCATCGCCCCCTTGAGCACAGCACCCGACGGATTGACATCGCTTTTCAAGACATTGCTGCCCATCTTGGTGCTGTTGACCAGAAACGGCCGGTCAAACTGCAAACCAATGAGGTAATCAGCCTTGTCGGCAAAGTCCGAGGCCGCGTAACTCTGAACCGGTTTTTCTTGCATGTCTTGCGCCGGTTCCGCCAAGGCAAACTTAAGCCCTTCGACCCGGCCAAAACCACTGCTTTTGTTCGCACCAACAGCCGGGATCAGGGTGCCCGCCACCTTGAGAAGTTCAAGAACCTCCGTCACCGGCACAACACCGCCAACCCGGACGGTACCGGCAAATGTCACGCATTGCCCAACGGCAAACGGGCTTTCGATTACTTGCAACGCACCGGTTTTCACAGACCCCGTCTGGTCATCGATCGCAATGCGTGTCAGCACATCCGATGCCTTTGACCGGGTTCCTTCCCCATCCTTTTCAACCTGTACAAGATCGGAAAATTCCAGCACCCCACGCGCCGGCGCCCAGCCAACCTTGCCGCCATTGCCATCAAGCTTGAAGTCCGAATGATCATTGGAGCCTTCTTCGCTGGCATTGGTGGTTGCACCGCCAAACAGATCAGTGACAGCACACCCTTCAGCGAGTTGCGCACCAGCCTTGACCATTTCATTGATCACATGCCGGAGATTGCCACGCATCAAGCTGTGCGGCACGATCAGGTCACCCTTGGCATTACGGATCATCCCGCTATCGATCCCGAATGCCGGTGCATTCAGGCCGCTAAACAGGAATGGCGCGCGCAGGGTCAGCTTTACAGAAATCAACCTGTCAGACATTCTCAACCTCCTGTGCACGCGTCGGCACCGAAACCCTGCTGGCCGCAATATCAAAATAGTCCCAAAGTTCAGCCAAACGTTTGAATGGTAGCAACGGATGTACCGTCCCCCCAAAGGCGTTGCAGGACTGCATTTCCTTGATCACGGCTTTGGCGTCCGCAGTCAAAACCGGCGTGGTTTCGATCCAGTTTTCGACAAATGCCTTGGCATCTGCTACCTCGTCCGCGCCCTCGAGCCCGGCCGTCCGCGCCCCACGCAAAAGATCATAAACCTGCCCGCGTGAAAGAACCGCTTGTCCCTTTACCTTGCGCACCAGATCGCGCAGGGCCGCGTAATCGCCGTCGAAATTGATGGTATACCCTTTGGTGTATTGGGGCACACCATCGAGTTCAGTATCACGGACCCCGTAGAAGGTCCCTCGCCAACTATTGATGTTTGAAGGGGGTGCTTCGCTCTCGAGGATCAGATATTCGAAGCCCGAAAACAGCTTGGCGGATTTCTTGGCCACTTCTTTACCGTGGTCGGCGATATCGTCGGCTTTGGCGGCGGCTTCGCGGATCGGGGTTTTGGCGTTACACACCACCACCCCACCACCATGGGTCAACATCTCGCCGGTTTGCGCCAGTACCCAGGCTGGATCACAAAGATTTTCGGCGACGCAATCAAGAACCGGTTCCAACAGCCATGCCGGGAAGACAAATCGCATCTCGTCCCCGCCCCAAAGCAGGGTCTCAAATCGGCATTTCGCCGTGCCATCCGCGTCGGTCAGATAAACGGCCTTGAACCCGTCGCTGTCGCGTTTGGCAATTTCATCAAGACGCGAAAGGATCGCCGCCAACAAAGCACGACGGCGCCCAAGAACATGATCGGAAAAGATGCGCGCGCGCTTGATCTGTTGGTCGATATCAATCTTTTCGCCAGACAAATAGGCCGCGCGGATTTTGCCAAAAGCATTCCCGTCCATATAAAGAACCGCCATTTTCGACTGCAGCGATTCTGCAAGTCCCGCTGGCGGATCGGCCACGATATCCTGAAAACTGTTGGCAAACTGATCGGGTATCGCGATATCGGCCGAATTTTCTGCCTGCGACAGTTCCGCCTTATAAAAGGCCTGGCGCATTCCACGCCCGAATGTGCGGCGATCATAAACACTTTGCGATACCGCCCGCTTTCCCCCACCCGTCGTAATCATCCCGCCATCAGCCGGACGAAACCCATCAATCCGGCACCGCCCAAGATTGTCGCGTTCGGAATTGGCAATATCAATTGTCGGCGATTGCAACTGGCGTTTGCGGATCAGCGCTTCGGCAAGGTTTTCGGCTTCAGTATACTTGCCTGTAATTTCGACAGCGGCGCCGGCAAAGGTAAGATGGCGACAAATGGCAAGCACCCCGTCGCCCTCGCCCTTGCCCAATTGATCCAGAAGCCCGACAACCTTTTGATCGAGCGTTTCGGCATCCATGCCCTCCACGCTGTATACCCCGCCCGATGCACCGGTAAAAACCGTCTCGACTTTCAAGTCTGGCTGTTCTGCAGCCAGCTTTGCGATAATGGCATCAGGTGCCGTCAAATAGGCCAGACTGGCCCCGCGATTGGTACTCAGATCGTCAGTATCATAAAGGGTATTTTGAAAATTGATCCCCTGGATACGCACTAAAACGCTCACACGCCCCCCCACTGGCACAAGCCATCCAACACAACCAAAACGTTTGATCAACTATGGGGAATATAAACAGACATGAAAATCAAAAATCTGCCAGTTTTTTGAAAAAGACGGATTTAGCCGCACAATTCCATCGCCCTACCACCCTTAAGGGTAGAGTGAGCGAAACCACCGCAGAACAGAACTTGGTCACGGAACCATTTCGCAGCCCACCAGTTCCAATACATCGACAAAGGCTGGCAGTTTCAATCCGCTTAGTCGC
>MDSZ01064084.1_pt1 | contig 11002 bp, 10 predicted proteins | sample 811201 | NCBI WGS metagenome assembly MDSZ01 (sample SAMN05326647, study PRJNA326480) | marine metagenome | isolation source: seawater | place: Indian Ocean: North | collected 2010 | reverse complement strand
TAGATATAGCATTAATTACTGAAAATTGTGCCTGCATATCAGTAGGAAACTCAGGAAAAGGTGCTGTTGTAATATCTACAGGCCTTGGTCGATCTTTATTCATTGATATTGATATTGAATTCTTGTCATATTTTATATCAGCTCCTGCATCACCTAATTTATAAATCACTTTCATTAGTCTTTTAGGATTTATGCCTTCAACAGTGATATTTCCATTCGTAACAGCAGCAGCTGCAAGATATGTGCCAGCTTCAATTCTATCAGATGGAATAAAATACTCACTACCATGAAGACTTTCTACTCCATCTATAATTATTTCATTGCTACCAGCTCCATTAATTTTTGCACCCATTGAATTTAACATTTCTGCTAAATCAATTATTTCTGGTTCCATTGCTACATTAGTTAACGTTGTTCTTCCTTCTGCCAAAGTGGCTGCCATCATTAAATTTTCGGTTCCTGTCACAGTAACCCCTTCAAATCTAATTTGATTTCCATACAATTTCTTTGCTGATGCTTCTATATAGCCATTTTTCAATATAATTTTTGCACCTAACTGTTTTAGAGCATCTAAATGAAAATTTACTGGCCTAGTTCCAATGGCACAACCTCCGGGGAGAGCAATTCTAGCCTTTCCATATTTAGCTAGTAAAGGGCCTAGCACCAATATAGAGGCTCTCATAGTTTTTACCAGCTCATATCTTGCTTCAATATCTTTTAAGTTTGATGAAGATATTGTGAAGTCCATATTTTCGTCAAGCAAGATTTCTGCACCCATGGATCCCAATAATTCAAAAATAGTTGTTATGTCTTGTAAATAAGGAAGATTTTGAAGAGTGACTCTTTCATCAGATAAAATAGTTGCAGCAATCATTGGTAATGCAGCATTTTTTGCTCCAGAACATTTAATCTTTCCAGAAAGAGAATTTCCACCTTTAATTAGTAGCTTTTCCATATCTAATTATATAGTTTTTGTTTCCAAGCTAAGAGCATGCAATTCACCTGATTCAAATTTATTTTGAAGAAGCTTCATCACAGTTTTATGTTGAATAATTAATGGCATATCAGCAAATGTTTTTGATGCAACTTCGAGACGAAGATTACAAGAATCACCATAAAACTTACAAACAGCATCTGGTATGTTTTCTACTAAAATTTGTTCAATGATCTCTTTCATATTAAGAAATACCCGCATCACCAAAATCAGAGTTCCAATTTTTAATTGTAATTTCAATATCCTCATCAAATGAAAGTGCTAGTGCTTGAAATTGGTTTCTTAGTGTTAAACCCAAATTAAGTCCATTTATAATAATATTTACAATTTTCCATCCCTCTTTATTTTTCCTCAATTTATATGAGATTGGGTATTTGCTAGTTCCAGTATCAAGAATTTGTTTTACCTCAATATTCTTCTCGAAATCCAATTGATCATTTTCTGGAAATATTGTAGTAATAGATGAATCGCCCCACTTAGCTAGAGTTGATGCATAATTATCCAATAAAGAATCTTTAAAAATTGATACGAATTCATTTCTTTGATCTTGAGTGGCCATCAAGTAGTACTTTTTGCCCATAACGCTAAAAGCAACTCTTCTGAAGTCAATCATTGGTTCAAAAATTTCTTTTATTTTATCTTCATATAGTGTCCTATCTTCTTCAAACAATTCAGCATTATTAACAAGAACATCAGCCATCTTTTGTGCATTAATATCTATAAACATAAAAGGATCTTCTTCTGATTTCATTGAAACAGAAATTAATATTAGTAAGAAAAGAAAGAAATAATTTTTATGTATGTGTAACATTGGTCTATTATAGCATTTAGGTGAATAGAAATTTTCTAAATTATTATGAAAAAATATAACTTCATAGCATCAGCAAAGAGAACTTTAAAAATAGAATCTGATTCTATCTCAGCAATAGGAAAGCAGCTAAAAAGTTCCTTTACGATCCTGTGTGAAAAAGTTATGGCTACTAAAGGTAAGTTTGTGATAATGGGGGTTGGCAAGTCTGGTCACATTGCACAGAAAATATCTGCAACATTGTCAAGTACTGGCACTCCTTCAATATTTATTCATCCTACAGAGGCTGCACATGGAGATATGGGTCTTATAAGCAAAAAAGATATAATTCTTTTAATATCTAATTCTGGTGAAACAGATGAAATAATTAATATCCTTTCATCACTCAAAAGGCATGCAAAAGAAATTGCTTCATTAACAAGTAATAACAGGTCAACAATTGCCAAATTTGCAGACATAAAAATAGAACTTAAATCTAAAAAAGAAGCATGCCCTTTAGATTTAGCGCCAACATCGTCTACGACAAATGCATTAGCCTTTGGAGATGCGCTAGCAATTGCGTTACTAGAGGCCAAAGGCTTCACAAAAAATGATTTTGCTTCTTCTCACCCAGCTGGAAAATTAGGTAAGAAATTAATTACAAAAGTAGGCGATCTTATGCACAAAGGAAAGTCTATACCAATGGTATCTCCTGATACTATTCTTGATAAAGCTTTGCTCGAAATAACTAAAAAAAAATTGGGCATAACCTTGGTTGTTGATAAAACCAAAGTTGTTGGAATTTTTACAGATGGAGATTTAAGAAGGTGTATAAATAAAAAAGTCAGCATTCATGAAACTAAAATTAAAGATCTTATGACTAAATCATATGTAACAATAAATTCCAGCGCATTAGCAGTGGATGCTGCAAAAATCATGGAAAAAAATAAAATTTTTACGTTAGTGGTAACAGATAACAAAAAATATGTGGGTGTTATTTCTATGCATGATTTAATTGAAGCTAGGATACTTTAATTGAAAAAAAATAAATTTTTATTTTTCATATTAGTTCTGCTTTTTAGTTTTAATGTTATTTCAGCCTTTAAAGGCAATATAAAAATTAATGCAAATTCTGTAGAGTTTTTAAAAAATTCAAAGAAAATTAACTTTTATGATAACGTTGAAATTAATTCAGAGTATGTAAATATTAAAGCTAAGTCCGCAATCTATGATCAGAAAAAGGATGTTATATCTTTTTTAGGAAATCCCTCAATTATTACATCAAACAAGAATGATAATATTTTCAATGGCAAAGCAGATAAAATATTATTTTTTGATGATGAAAAAATACATCTTATAGGCAATGCTTCAATGAAATATGAAAAAATCTCAATATCCTCAAATTTAATAATTTTTAACCCGCAGAGCGGTGAGATGAAATCAGGTTAAGAATTTATGTTAAAAGTAAAGCAAATAACAAAATCTATAAAAGATAAAGAAATTCTTTCTCAAATAAGCTTTGAAGTTGGAGAGGGGGAAATATATGGATTGCTTGGACCAAATGGCGCAGGAAAAACAACAACTTTTTATATTATAGCTGGATTGGTAAACTCAGAAAAAGGCAAGATTATTCTTCTTGATAAAGATATTTCAAATCTCCCAATGCACAAAAGGTCTAAATTAGGGATCAAATATTTACCTCAAGAGCCATCTATTTTTCAAGGATTAACTGTATATGAAAATCTTATGGGTTTGGCTGAATTATCTTTTAAAAATCAAAAAGATATTAAGGAGTTTATTGAAATTTCTATTGAGGAATTTGGATTGTCTGAGATATCTAATCTAAAAGGAAGACAGCTGTCTGGCGGACAAAGAAGAAAGGTTGAGATTGCAAGAACTCTTGCTACAAAGCCAAAAGTAATCCTTATGGATGAGCCTTTTGCTGGAATAGACCCTATTGCAATTGAAGACATAAAGAACGTTTTAAAAAAATTAGCCGTCAAGAATATTGGAGTATTGATTACAGACCATAATGTAAGAGAAACGCTAGAAATATGTAATGAAGCTGCAATAATTAATAATGGTAAAATTATTGCTAAGGGCAACAAAGATGAATTGATTAAGAATGAACTAGTGAAACAAGTTTATATTGGAAATATGTATAATTAAATGAGTATTTATCTTTCAAAAAATCTCAAACAAAAACAAACTTTTGCACTTACTCCTTCTTTAAAAAAATCAATAGATTTGCTCCAATTATCAAGATTTGAACTTATAAAAAAAATTGAAAAAGAAATAGACGAAAATCCATTTTTAGAAAGAGTCGAGGATATTAATCAAATCGAAGGCTCATATAATCAAGATTTTGATTTTGAAACAGAATCAAAGAAAACATTAAGAGAAAGTCTTCTTGAACAACTAAATGATCTTAATCTAAATACGGATCAAATTAAATTATCAAAAATTATAATTGATTGTATTGACGAAAATGGAATGTTAATTGAAGATATATTTGAGATCGAGAAGATTTCAAATCATATTTTTACCGCCAATGAGGTTGAACAGGTTCTTATAAATGTGATTCATAAAATGAGCCCTCCTGGCATTGGTTATAGAAATCATAAGGAATGTATAAAAATACAAGTATCTTCCAGCAATATATCCAACAAAAAGAAATCATTAATAATGAAGATACTATTTAATAATAATTTAGATGATCTAAAGATAATTAAACATTCAATAATTAATGAAGGATTTTCTGAAAATGAGTTTAATGAAGCAATCAAAGAAATACAAAAATGTGATCTTAGTCCTGGCCTTAACTATAAAAAGATAAAATATGTAGAACCAGATTTAAAAATTATCTTGATGAATGATAATTTAAAGGTAAATTTTATAGATGATAGATTTCCCTCAATCAAAACAGATAACGATTTAATAAAACAAGTTAAAAAAGAATTAAAGATAAATAAAAATCCAGATATGCTCAATAAAATAAATGATGCTAAATGGCTTCTTAAATCAGTTAAAAAAAGAAATGAAACCGTAAAAAAAGTCGGCGAATACATTTGCTCTAAACAAATGGCATTTTTTAAAAATAACCCATTGAGAATTAACACATTGAATAATAAAAAAATTGCTGCAGAAATAGGAGTTCATCCCTCAACTATTTCAAGAATATTGAGATATAAATACATTGATACCCCAAAAGGAGTAATACCATTAAAATCGTTGCTGGTTTCCTCAGTTTCTAAAATAAGAGATATTTCTAATTCTCAGCTAATGAAATTAATAAAAGATATTGTTGATAAAGAAAATAAACCTAAAAGTGATAAGAAGATTGCTATTGAGCTAAATAAGAAAGGCTATGGCTTGGCAAGAAGAACAATCTCTAAGTATAGAAAAATGAATAATATACCCTCATCAAGAAATAGATAAATGTTCATAAGTTAATATTTTTTATGGATGGAGCAAAGAAAAATAATAATTTAAAGACAATACTAGATGACACTAAACACTTATCTTTAAATCAAATAAGAAGACTATTATCCAACATGTCGCCCCCTGAAATAGCTCATGCACTGGAATCGTCTCCTCCAAAACAAAGAAATATTTTGTTTTCATTATTAAAAACCGAGGAAGAGGGAGATGTTCTTTTTGAATTAGGAGAGGAAATTCAACAAGACTTAATTTCCAATATTTCTAATGATGAGCTTACTGAGGCTGTAAAAGAGCTTGAGCTAGATGAAATAGTGGATATTCTTCAAAAACTCCCTGAAGAAAGAATGAAAAAAATTCTTTCTAATATGACGAAAGTCGATAGAAGCAGAATTGAGATGGGTCTTACTTTTCCTAAAAATACTGCGGGAGGTCTGCTCAATACAGATGTGATTAGTGTTAGGCCAAATAATTCTATTAATGAAGTGATTAATTATCTTAGAGACCTAGGTAAATTACCAGAGAATACAGACAAAATTTTTGTAGTTAATGATAAAAATGAATATTTAGGAGAATTATCAATAAGTGAAGTCATAACATCAAACCCATCAATGGTTGTAAGAGAAATTATGGACACAGGGATACTTCCTATAAATGCAAACCTTGACGATAAAGAAGTTGCAACATTGTTTGAGAGAAATGACTGGATTTCATCATCTGTAATAGATGAACGTAATAAGTTAATAGGAAGAATAACTATTGATGACGTCGTCGATGTCATAAGAGAGGATGCTGATCAAAATTTACTTGGAATGGCTGGAGTTGCTGAGGACACCTTTGCTCCTCCAGGTCGAGCAGCGAAAAGCAGAGTTTTTTGGCTAAGTATGAATCTAGTAACTGCATTTATTGCAGCTAGTACAATTAATATTTTCCAAGACATTATTGATAAATTTGTTTACTTGGCAATTCTAATGCCCATAGTCGCAAGTATGGGTGGTGTTGCTGCTACACAAACACTAACCATTGTCCTACGTGGTCTTACATTAGAGCAAATAAACTCCTCAAATATAAAATGGTTGTTTAAACGAGAGTTAGCTGTTTCAATATTAAATGGTATTGTTTTATCGATTTTAGTTGGCTCTGTGACCTATGTCTGGTTTCAAGAATTAGCAATATCTATTCTCATATCATCTGCTTTGATAATAAATCTCATAAGCTCAGTTATTGCTGGAATACTTGTACCCTTGATTCTTAGAAAATTTAAACAAGATCCTGCAATTGGTGGAAGTGTTGTTGTTACTACAGTCACAGACGTAATTGGGTTTCTTTCTTTTTTAGGGTTAGCAACAATATATCTCTATAACTAATTTAATCTTTCAATCAAAGGTTCTTCAATCGAACCCATTACCTTGAATTTAAATGTTGAAACATCATCAAGTCTTTCATCAAAAATATTTTCAAAAACTATGCCGCCTGCTAGCGCAGGAATGCCTCCAAAAATTGCAGCATACCAGGGAATATTTTCAGAAACTTTTAATCTCATCTCTAAATCTAGATTTAAATTATCGAGAATGCCTTCAGAATCTTTAAATATATCTCCTTTCCATCTCATTTTAGCCTCACTCGTTTCAATCTTAATCGGGTTAGTAATTAGAGCCCTTTTTTGTCCAATATAAAGATTGCCCTCAGCTCTATTAATAAATAACTTTGAAGAAGTTAAGTTTGCTTCACTATTGATGTTTTCAATTATGGCATTCAAATTAAATATTTTTAATGCTCTCAAAAGAGCAGATTCTGAAAGTGAAGTATCAGATTTAAAATCTTTTAATAAGAAATCTACACTTCCTTCCAAATTTTTTAATTGATTCAAGCTTATCCATTGGATATTTAAATTAGTAGAAAGATATTCAAAATCATAATCAATGAGAGGCTTTATTAAACTATTTTCATTATTAATTTTATATGACCCTCTTACCTTGTACATATCATTTTTGTTGTTATAGCTGATATAGGCTTTTTCATTATTATTGTAAGGACCTATGTTCAAATTTTTGCTTGTAACATTTATATTATCTATAGTAGTTATTCTCTTATTTCTTAGTAAATAAAAATCAACATCTTGAAAAAGATCATCATATGTTTGAATATTTTTACCAACAAATCTTAAATTAATATCTGGAATTTCTAAATTACTTTCAGATTGAATTATATCTATACCTTTAAATTCAAATTTTGTATCAAAAAGATCAATTCTCATAAAGCCGGTTTCATCAACCTTAATCAATCCATTGAGATCTTTTCCTGAAAAAACAGCGTCAATGCTATTTTCTTTGAAATAAATCTCAAAAACTTGGTCATTATATGTATTCTCAAAGAAATTTAGTTCTTTAATATTTGATTTAATAAAAATCAAATTTGAAGAATCATTAACTTGATTGCTAAATGAGATTTTATTAGCATCAAGTTTATTCAGAGATAAAAATATGTGGAATCCATCCTTATAATCTAGGAGTTGTATCTCATCATCGAAGTTATTTCCTAGTGAGAAATATCCTGTATTTTTTTGGCCAATGTAAGATCTAAAATTAGCATTTCTTATAAAATATGTGGGTTTAGATAGATCTTTTATACTAATCGATGTTTTAAGATTTTTACCTTTTTCTTTGTTAAGATCATCAATAATTGAAGTGATTTTTGTGTTTGATAGATCAGTCTTTAATTCAAGCGAAACTAAATTATTATCTATTGTTAATAATCCATTAAATTCTTCTACTCCATCTAATTTAAAATATTGCTCATAGCTTGGAATCTCATTCAGATCTAATTTAAACTTAGACCTTATGTTTACAAGTTTATCATTAACAAAAATTGAGCCATTGATGTCCTGATCAGGTATCGAAGCAAAAAATAATCCACTAAGTTGGTTATTTATGTTGCTGTTAATTACTAAATCTATATTTTTTACTTGGTAATCTGTATTTGAGATAAATGATGATTTTTTAAAAATATATTTATTTAGGTTTTTTAAATCTTTAGAGTCTATATCAAAATAACCCTTACTTTGAACCTCTAGGTCTATTTCATATTCTAAAAATGCTTCAAGATTAATCAAATTATTTTCATTAATGGTTTTTTCATCAAGATTGAATATAGCTGAATAAAAAATCTTATTTGAATCAAGCTTTTTAAAGATATTTAATTCGTTAAAAATAATTTCATTTAGTTTTCCATTGCCATTAACTATTGATACATTTCCGTCAAGACTTTCTATGAGGGTATTAGTGGCTTGGAAATTAAAGGTCTTAGATTTAATATCAGTTTTATCAATAATAATTTTGAGATTAGTTTTGCGACCTTTATTTTGTTGATTGTTATATGAAAAATTTTTAAGATCTAAAAAAGAAATATTGATTTGCTTTTCAGCAATAGTTTTTAAAAGATTGATGCCTATTCCAATTTTTTCAGCTTCAAATATTATTTTATTATTAGAATCTTTAATAAGAATTTCTTCGAAGTTAAATCCAGGAGATAAAAAATCTTTATTCGAATTTGCACTTTCATAATCAATGATTAGATCATCATAAAAATAATTATTAGCTAAAGAAATTATATTTCCAGGTTTGTATATCAAAGAAATATAGATTATTAATGTTATTAAAAATGAAAAAGTTAATATAAAAAGTAAAGAAATTAATATTTTTTTAATAATTGTCATATTTATTTTTCTAGTCTAATTGCTTTTGGTAAATATGAAGCAAAAAGAGCTAAACCAAAACAAAGAAAAATATTAAAGACTGTGCTTATTGTTAGAGTTAAATAAGAAAATTTATAAAGACTTAATACAAGCTGAGTAAAACCAACATATGCTGATGCTGTTATTCCAAAAAATAAACAAATCTGTAAATTAGAAAAAATTTTAAATGCATTAGAGTATGAATGAATAAGATATGTGATTATAGAAAATAGAGTTGCATTTAAACCAAAATACGATCCATGGATTAGGTCAACAAATAACCCTGTTAAAAACGCTAATACCGGGCTTATATTTGAATTAGATCGATAAACGTAAAAAGAATATCCTAAAAAAGTTAATGGAATAATTATATAAAATCTAGCCATGAAGCCAGCTATACTTATTTCAAGATAGCTCAAAAATATTAGAGCAATTATTTTTTTGAAAAAATTAATCATTGGTCTAATAGTACGCCAAAAAAATTGCTTTCTAGTGGATTTGATATTAAGTTAATTTCTATATCTTTTCTTGTTGATGAAATATCTTCAATATTTACTACATTACCTATTTTAATACCCTCTGGATAAATTCCTCCCAAACCTGATGTATAAAATATTTTATTTAATGTGATCTCTTCCTTCCAAATTAAAGGATTGTATGAACAAACAACAATCTTAGCTTTTCCACTACCTCTTGCATTACAAAAAAACTCCTCAGAAATAGATTTAATTGGTATTGAATGAGAAGTATCTGTTAAGAGTATTACTTCTAGATATTTCCCTTCATTTAAAACTTGACCAATAATTCCTGAAGAATTAAAAACAACACTTTCTTTTTCTATTCTTTTGTTTTTGGATATAATTTCAAGATACATTCTATGTTTGTCACAACAATTAAAAACATTTGGGTCTAAGTCTTTTAATTTTGCTAGAGAATATTCATTATTGAGATAATTATCGAAGGGATATTTGATAACATTTTCATCTTTATAAAATATATTGTCTCTTGAAATTAAATAATTATTTAAATAACTTACATCAAGAGCATCTTTCAATCTCTCATTTTCCTCTACCAGGTCTTTTTTTGTCTTTCGAAGATTTATACTTTTTTTAATAAAATCTGTGGTGTAACTTTTTATAAAATAGGTGGATGATATTACTAATGATTCATAGCCATATCTTATTTTTTGTAAATTATCGGTTTTAAAATCTGTATATAAAATACCTAACCCTGTGAATATACAAAATAAATATAAAATCTTTTGACTACGAGATGGCGTAATCCTTGCCATATCAATTATTCAGAGGATAAAAGATCAATATTGTATTTATCCATTATTTCTAGAGCTTGGCCACCGCCTCTTGCAACGCAAGTCAATGGATCTTCAGCAACAATAACTGGTATTCCAGTTGAGCTTGAAATAAGTTTATCTAAATCTCTTAATAATGCTCCGCCACCTGTTAGAACAATTCCTCTTTCAGCTATATCAGCAGCAAGTTCGGGTGGTGATAGCTCCAATGCATTTCTAATAGCTCTAACCATTCCAAATAGTGGATCTTTCATTGCTTCAAAAATCTGTTCGCTATTAATGGCAAATGTTTCTGGTATGCCTTCGGCAAGATTTCTACCTGTTATTGACATCTCAAGTTTTTCTGACTCTGCTGAGGCACAGCCTATAGTGTACTTAATCTTTTCAGCAGTGGACTCTCCTATCACACAACCATAATTTCTTCTTATCCATGAAGTAATAGACTCATCCAGTTTATCACCACCAATTTTTACTGATTCAGAATATACAACACCATTGAGAGATAAAATAGCAACTTCTGAAGTACCACCACCAATATCAACAACCATGTTTCCACTCGCTTCTTCGACTGGTAGTCCGGCTCCTATAGCAGCTGCCATTGGCTCTTCAATTAATTTAACATCTCTTGCACCTGCGCCAAGCACTGATTCTCTAATTGCCCTTCTTTCAACTTGAGTTGATCTACATGGCACACAAACAAGAACTCTAGGGCTAGGCTTTATAAATCTTTGCTCATGCACT
>MDSZ01041805.1_pt1 | contig 11002 bp, 10 predicted proteins | sample 811201 | NCBI WGS metagenome assembly MDSZ01 (sample SAMN05326647, study PRJNA326480) | marine metagenome | isolation source: seawater | place: Indian Ocean: North | collected 2010 | reverse complement strand
TGGCCGAAGATCTCGCGGGTCAGGCGGATACAGGTGCGGAAGTCTTCCCAGTCGTCTTCGTGGGACATGTAGTTGAACAGGATCGACGGCTTGGCCTTCGGGTCGCTGGAGGTCAGCTTGATACGGCCGCGCGATTTGGAGCGCATCGGTCCGACATGGGCCTGGAAGCCATGGCCTTCGGCTGCTGCCTGTCCGTCGTAACGCACGGCGAAGGGCAGGAAGTGATACTGGATATCAGGATATTTCACGCCCGCCCTGGAGCGAATGAAAGCGCAGCTTTCGAACTGGTTCGATGCACCGAGACCCTGCTTCAGGAACAGCCACTGGGCCCCGATCACCGCCTTGGAGAACAGGTTCCAGTGCTTGTAGAGCGTGATCGGCTGGGTGCAGGCCTGCTGAAGATAAAGCTCCAGATGATCCTGCAGGTTGGCACCGACGCCCGGCCGGTCGGCCACGACGTCAATTCCCATTTCGGCAAGATGCGCCGCCGGGCCGATGCCGGACTGCATCAGGATCTTCGGCGAATTGATAGAAGACGCCGACAGGATCACTTCGCGGGCAGCTTTTGCCTCGCGGACCTCGCCGCCGGTTTCGAATTCCACACCGACCGCGCGCTTGTCCTCGATCAGGATCCGGCGCACGAGAGCCCCCTTGATCAGGGTCAGGTTACCGCGCTTCAGTGCCGGCTTCAGATAGGCGTTTGCGGCAGACCAGCGACGGCCCCGATGGACCGTCATTTCCATGTCGCCGAAGCCTTCCTGACGCTCGCCATTGTAGTCGGCGGTCACGCCATAGCCCGCCTGCTCGCCGGCTGTCTTGAAGGCGTCGAACAGCGGGTTCCACTTGGTTCCGCGCTGGACATGCAGCGGACCGTTGGTGCCGCGCCAGCCGTCCTGGCCGCCATGGCTGTGCTCCTGGCGCTTGTAGTACGGCAGCACATGGCGATATCCCCAGCCGCTCGCACCCATCTCTTCCCAGGTGTCGAAATCACAGGCATGGCCACGCACATAAACCATGCCGTTGATGGAGGACGATCCACCGATCACCTTGCCACGCGGTGTGGCCAGGCGCCGGCCCTCCAGATGCGGTTCCGGTTCGCTGGTGTACCCCCAGTCATACAGCGGCATGTTCATCGGGTAGGACAGGGCAGCCGGCATCTGGATCAGCGGACCGACATCGGTGCCGCCGAATTCCAGCACAAGCACCCTGTTGCTCGGGTCTTCCGACAGGCGGTAAGCCATCGCACAGCCGGCGGATCCGGCTCCGACGATGATGAAGTCGAACTGGTCGCTCATGTTGATCCTAGCTGCTCAATTCTTGGTGTTGCGCGCCAGGTGGACGGCAATCTGGGTTTCCACATAGTCCTCGACCAGCTCGATCGCGGCCGGCCGGTCGGTCTTGCCGTCGCGCAGGGCTTGCCGGATCCAGACGCCGTCAATCATCGACGCCGTGCCTTCGGCAATCCGGCGTGCTTCGTCCTGAGGCATGAAGGCCCTCAGGTTGTGGGTCAGGTTCGAGGCAAGCCTTGCCGAATAGATATTCAAAAGACGATTGTTGCTGTCGGTGGTACGCGACTGAACGTAGAAGGCGAGCCAGGCCGCGATCACGGCGGGCTGAAACTGGTCGACCGCAAAGTTGCCTGCAATGATTGCCGAAATACGCTCGCGTGGGGTCTCCGCCTTTTCCAGGCTCTCGCGGATCGCCCGGCCGAGTTCGGTCAGGAGATGGCGCATCGTTGCGGCAAGCAACTGGTCCTTTGAGCCGAAATAGTGATGCACGAGACCGCCGGAAACGCCTGCGCGCTTTGCGATCTGCGCCATGGTCACGTCGCTATAGCCGCGTTCGTGTATGGCATCGACCGTCGCGTCAATCAGACTGCGCCGCCGTTCCGCTTCCATTCCGACCTTGGGCATTTCAACCTCCGACACAGGGCGAGAGAAGAATTCGGCTCAGCGTTTCTGGCGATGATCAGACAGCGGCACATCCGGACAAGAACAAGTCCGGTTACCGATCGTCACGATCATGGTGCAGCAGCGTCAAGGAGAAGGAAAAGCCTTCTCAAGAGCCTCTGAATGCGCCTTGCCGCGTTCGTCTCACATCCAAGTTTTATTTTTAATTGATCAGTCAATCAATGAAAACTTGCAATTTTTTCCCGTGGATGTTTGGATCTAGGTTAGGCAGGCTGTGGGCAGAGGAAACTGAGGGCGTTAGAACCACACTGACACCCCATGCCCTGCAGAAAAACAAGAAAACAGACTTTCCATAGGAGGTATACATATGAAAGTAGCAGCGAAACTCGCTGGAGGCCTGGCGCTCGGGCTGATGCTCACGGGAACCGCCCTGGCAAACGATCCGGAAAGCTGCCAGACGGTTCGCTTCTCCGACGTCGGCTGGACTGACATCACGGCAACGACCGCCGCAACCTCGGTCGTCCTAGAAGCGCTCGGCTACAAGCCGGAAGTTAAAATCCTGTCCGTTCCGGTGACCTATGCGTCGCTGAAGAACAAGGACATCGACATCTTCCTCGGCAACTGGATGCCGACCATGGAAGGTGACATCAAGGCCTATCGCGAAGACGGCTCCGTGGAAACGGTCCGGGCCAACCTGGAAGGCGCGAAGTACACGCTTGCCGTTCCGGAATACACCTACGAAAAAGGCCTGAAGAGCTTCCAGGACATCGCCAAGTTCAAGGACGATCTCGACGGCAAGATCTACGGCATCGAGCCGGGCAATGACGGCAACCGCCTGATCATCGGCATGATCGATGAAAACCTCTTCGAACTGGAAGGCTTCGAAGTGGTGGAGTCCTCCGAGCAGGGCATGCTTGCGCAGGTCGCCCGTGCAAACCGCCGCGAGGCGGACATTGTCTTCCTCGGCTGGGAACCGCACCCGATGAACGCCAATTTCAAGATGAAGTATCTTGAAGGCGGCGACGACATTTTCGGCCCGAACTATGGCGGAGCCACCGTCTACACCAACGTGCGTGCCGGCTATGTCAAGGAATGCCCGAACGTCGGCAAGCTGCTTGAAAACCTGGAATTCTCGCTGCCCATGGAAAACGAGATCATGGGTGCCATCCTGATCGAGGGTGAGGATCCCAACAAGGCGGCAGCCGCCTGGTTGAAGGAGCATCCGGCAACCTTCGAAAACTGGCTCGTCGGCGTGAAGACTTTTGATGGCGGCGACAGTTTCGCGGCCGTCAAAGGGGCTCTCGGTCTCTGATCGCTGACCAAAATCTGGCGCCGGTGCGGGTCTCCTGCCCGGCGCCACTGGTTTTCCAAGAACAATAATACCGGAGCAGTGGCGTGGACTGGCTCACAGAACACAAGCTGCCGATCGGGCCGTGGGCGCGCACCTTGGTCGATTGGCTCACCGACAACGCCTATTGGGTGTTTGACGGAATCTCGGCAATTCTCGAAACGCTGATAGACGGAATCCTCTGGTTGCTGCAGACGCCGCATCCATTGGTCATCGTTGTTGTCGCCGTCGCCATCGGCTACCTGGTCCACAGGACCATTTCCTTTGCGGCTTTCGTGGCAATTTCCCTGCTGCTGATTATCAACCAGGGCTACTGGGAAGAAACGACGGAAACCCTGGCGCTGGTGGTTGCCGCGTCCGTGGTCTGTATGGTGGTCGGCGTGCCTGTCGGTGTGCTGGCCGCGCATCGCCCCCGGTTCTACGCCGCACTTCGTCCCGTGCTGGACCTGATGCAAACCATCCCGACCTTCGTTTACCTGATCCCGGCACTGATCCTATTCGGTCTCGGCATGGTGCCCGGTCTCATCGCGACCGTCATCTTTGCCATTCCCGCACCGATCCGCCTGACGCAGCTCGGCGTTTCCTCGACGCCGACCGCGCTGATCGAAGCCGGAAAGGCCTTTGGAGCCACCAAATCGCAGCTGCTCTGGAAAATCGAGCTGCCCTACGCCCTGCCGCAGATCATGGCTGGCCTGACGCAGACGATCATGCTGTCGCTATCGATGGTCGTGATTGCCGCCCTTGTCGGTGCGGACGGCCTCGGCGTGCCGACGTTGCGCGCCCTGAACACGGTGAATATCGCCCAAGGTTTCGAAGTTGGTGTCTGTATCGTCCTGATCGCCATCGTGCTTGACCGCTTCTTCCGCGCCGAAGAGGGGGGCAAACGATGAGCGAGACCAACAAATCGGCTGTCGTTTCCTTCAAGGACGTCGACATCGTTTTCGGCGAAAAGCCTCACACGGCTCTGCCGCTGATCGATGCCGGCAAGACCCGTCAGGAAATCCAGGCAGAAACCGGCCAGATCCTCGGTGTCGCCGGTGCGACCTTCGACATCTACGAAGGCGAAGTCATCGTACTGATGGGGCTGTCCGGCTCCGGCAAGTCGACGCTGCTCCGGGCCGTCAACGGACTTAACCCGGTCATCCGGGGTGAGGTGCAGGTTCATGACGGCAAGCGTTACGTCAATCCCGAAACCTGCTCTGAAAACGATCTGAGAGAATTGCGCCGGCACCGGATCGGCATGGTGTTCCAGCAGTTCGGTCTTCTGCCCTGGCGCACGGTGGCGGAAAACGTCGGCTTTGGCCTGGAGCTTGCCGGCATGCCCGCAAAGGAGCGAGCCGCAAAGGTAGAGGCGCAGCTCAAGCTGGTTGGCCTGAACGGCTGGGGCGAAAAGCACGTACACGAGCTATCGGGCGGCATGCAGCAGCGCGTTGGCCTCGCTCGCGCCTTTGCGACCGACGCGCCGCTTCTGCTGATGGACGAACCGTTCTCGGCTCTCGACCCGCTCATCCGCGACAAGCTGCAGGACGAATTGCTCGACCTGCAGAAGGAACTCAACCGGACCATCATCTTCGTCAGCCACGATCTCGATGAAGCGGCCAAGATCGGCTCGCGCATCGCAATCATGGAAGGTGGACGGGTGATCCAGCTGGGCACGTCGCAGGAAATCGTCAAGTCGCCGGCAACCGACTATGTGGCTGAATTCGTCAGCCACATGAACCCGCTGAACGTGCTGCGCGCGCGCGACATCATGGTGCCTCCCGGCAGCTTGCCGGGCTCGCTCGCCAGCGCCCTGACCTGCGATGCCGACGCTTCGGTGCGTGAAGTCGCACAGCTGAAAAAGTCCAGCAAGGATCCGGTCGTCGTGAAAGCAAGCGGCTCCATCGTCGGTGTCATTGGCGAGAAGGAACTGCTGGACTGCATGGCGTAAGGCGTGCGGTGATTTGGGGTTTTTCCGCACATTGAGCCTCATCCTGAGGAGGACCGCCAGGTCCCGTCTCGAAGGATGGGCCACTTGTTCAGGAGGTTGCCGCCCATCCCTCGAGACAGCGCTGAGTGGGTGAAGATACGAGGCTTGGTTTCATCCTCAAAAACAAACAAAAAACGGGACCTTTCGGTCCCGTTTTTCGTTGTTCAATCCGCGCCAGCCGTCCCCGGACGGAGGCCGCAGCCTGAAACCTTAGAGCAGCTCGAGCTGAGCAGCCTGCTTGCCGCGGCCACGACGGTCGTCTTCAGCAACGAAGGAGATCTTCGCGCCTTCGACGGGCGTTCCGATACCGGCCTGCTCGAATGCGGTGATGTGGACGAAAACGTCCTTGGAACCGTTTTCCGGAGTGATGAAGCCGAAGCCACGGTCATGGTTGAAGAATTTAATGGTGCCGTTCTCGCGCATGGAGAAACCTTTCCGCTGGTTGGATGCGCCATCCCGTTTCCGGCAGGCGCGGATAAACGAGAAGTCAACAAGAAACGGAAAGCTTGGAAATTCAGAGCAGCGCTTGATGGAGCCCTGCCGAAGTCAGTCTCACCGGGTCTTTCGTCAGTCCCGTACGGCACAACGCGTACCGATGGAGAATAATGTAGGTCCAGGTGGCGCTTACGGCAAGCGAAAGATTTTTGCAGTGGTCAAACCGAGGCCACAAAGCCGATAAATCCTGTTTCGGTGACAAAGTGACAGCTTGTGACACCAGTCACAGAGCCCGACCGGGGGGCGGGTTAGTTTCGTCTCATGAGTTGAGGCGGACAGCAGGGCCTCACGACACTGGAAGGGACACCGTCATGTTCAAGAAGTTTGCAGTTACCGCCTCTGCGCTGGCTCTTGTTGCCGGCGTCACACTGACCTCTCAGGCCACACCCGCACATGCCGCCAAGGGCTGGCAGGTCGGTGTCGGCGTCGCCAGCGGCCTTGCCGCCGGCGCGATCCTCGGGTCAGCACTTTCCCAACCGCGTTATGTCGCTCCGCCCCCGGCCTACTATCCGGCCCCACCGGCCTACTATCCGGCACCGGCTCCGGCCCCGGTCATCTACCGTCCGGCTCCGTGGAGCCCGGCCTGGTACAATTACTGCAGCCGCAAGTATCGTTCGTTCAATCCGAACACCGGCTACTTCCTGTCCTATTCCGGACAGTACCGCTTCTGCCAGTAAGGCAGTTTCCAACTTCGCCGGGCCATAACCGGCCTGAAAAGGCCACCGGCCACTCCCTGCAAGGGTTTCCTCCCCTCCTTGCAGGGAGTTTTTTGTTTGAATGCGATCAATAACTGGAATCCTTATTTGATGGAACGCCGACTCTCTGAAAGAATTGGTTAGAATTGAGCGTTTTACATCATCTTAAATTGCAATTACTTGTGTTTTTCAAGTCTTCTCCGTCTTCCTAGAACGGAGAAATACCTTCCGATCATCCAGATGTCCTCGGCGCTTCCGCTACATCTCTTCCGATCGGGCTGGGGGAAACACATGATTGCGAAATACCTTGGTGTGCTGCTGCCGCTCACTGCGCTGTGCATGACGATTACGCCCGCAAACTCACAACAGACGCTACCTGCCGTAGACGGGATCAGCGGCAAGATGTCCGTCACTGGCGGCAGTTCCGACGGAAGCGCGGTTGGAGGTGTGGAAGGCGCAATCACGATGCCGCTCGGACACAGGTTCGGCCTGCAGCTTGATGCCGGTGTCGGTGGCTACGATGAACCCTTTGCAGGACAATCCGCCTATTACGGCGCCGGGGCACATCTGTTCTGGCGAGATCCGTCAACCGGCATGATCGGCCTTGAAGGTTCGTATTCCCATCTCGACGCTTACCAGGGTGTCGACGTGTTTTCCGCTGGCGTCGAGGCCGAGCGATACTGGGGTCCAATCACACTCGGGGGCGTCGTCGGGGTGACCGATGGCAGCCGCGCGATCGAAACTAACGGACGCAGTCAATTCAGATATGATCTCGATGCCACGTTCGTGGCCGGCTCGAAACTCACCTGGTATCCTGACGAGAACCTGGCCCTGTCTGTGTCTGGCAGGGTGTCGGGTGGTGATGCATCCGGGGGGCTCGGCGTCGAATGGGCACCTCTACGTGATACGCAGCTTCAACCCAGCCTGTTTGCGCGCGCGGCCCTGCGCGAAGGCGGCGAAGCCTACGCACTTGCAGGCGTCAGCATCTATTTCGGCGGCAAGTCCAAGTCCCTTATCCGTCGCCACCGGGAGGATGATCCCCCGATCGCTAATGTGATGACACTCGGACATCTGGGTTTTACCCTGGGCGCGATCATGAAGTTCAAACAGCACAAGGACAATCCGACCCAGCAACCTAACGGGACGCCTCCGCCTCTGTAGCTACTTGGCTTGCATCAAAAGGGCCTCCGGCAAGCAAAAACCGGCGCTGCCGGCATCAGGCCAACATTCGCTTTGCCGCGCGCATGGTGGTCTCAAGCTGGTTCAGAAAGCGCGATCTGTCGGCCTTGGTGAAGCCAGGCCCGCTTTCGCGGATCTCGCCTATTTCACGCAGATGCGTGTTGAGATCCCGCATGGCAAGGCGCATGCCGATGGCATCCTCGCGAAACGGCTTGCCTGTCGGACCGATGACAAGAGCGCCCGCCTTCACACAGCGTGCCGCAAGCGGCACATCGGCCGTCACCACAACATCACCCGCCACCGCACGTTCCGCGATCCAGTTGTCGGCTTCGTCCGGCCCTTCAGGAACGACAACCCGCTCGATCAGATCGCCTTCGGGAAGCCGCATCCAGCTGTTGGAAACGAACTTGATCTCAACATTGTGGCGCTCGCCCACGCGAACGGCTTCGTCCTTGACCGGACAGGCATCGGCGTCGATGTAGAGCACGGTCATGTTGTTTGCTCTCCTTTCGAGCTTTGGAGAAAGGCCGCAATGCCGGCTGCTGCCCGGGCACCTGTCGCAAAACACGCCTGCAGCAGATAGCCGCCCGTCGGCGCTTCCCAGTCCAGCATTTCACCAGCGGCAAAGATGCCGGGCATCTTCTTGAGCATCATGCCTTCGTCCAGTTCGTCCAGCGCGATGCCACCGGCGGAAGAGATCGCCCGGTCGATGGAATAGGGCGCGTCCAGAACAACGGGAACGGCCTTGATGCAGCGTGCGAGGCTTTCCGGATCGGAAGGGACATCGCCGGCTTCGCGCAGCAGCGCCATTTCAACGGGGCTCAGCCGAAGGACCTTCTTGAGGAACGTGGCTGCAGACTGCTTGCCCCGGGGTCTTGAGAGTTTCGCTGCCAGCTCCTCAATTCCGGCCTGCGGCCGCAGATCAATGTGCAGTGTCGCCGAACCGGTTTCGTTGATTGTTTCGCGCAGTTCGGCGGACAAGGCGTAGACGGCACCACCTTCAAGGCCCTGAGCCGTCAAGACCGCCTCCCCTTGCACCCTTTTCCCGCCATGGGACAGGGCGATACGTTTGAGCGGCGTACCTGCAAACCGTTCTTTCAAGAAATCGCTCCAGCCGGTCTGAAAGCCGCAATTTGCCGGCTGGAACCGGTTGATGCGAACACCGCGTTCTTCCAGCATCGGCACCCACGCGGCGTTGGAACCGAGCTTCGGCCAACTTGCACCACCCATGGTCAGAAGGCAGGCACGTGCAGTGAGGGATTGCAGGGCGCCTTCAGTGTCTTCGGCGGCAGTTTCATCCCGTGTCCTGAGTTGAAGCGGTCCGTCTCCTTCAATGGCAAAAAGTGCATGCCGGGTCAGCAGGCGGACGCCATTGGCATCCAGCCGGCGCAACCAGGCGCGCAGCAAGGGGGAGGCCTTCATGGATTTCGGGAAGACCCGTCCGCTACTGCCGACAAAGCTTTCTTCGCCAAGGTCTTCGCACCAGCGACGCAGCCTTTCGGGCGGAAATTCCTGGATCAAGGGCGCCAAAAAGGGTTCGGCCTGCCGGTAGCGCGCGAGGAACGCGGTCAGGTCTTCGCTGTGGGTCAGGTTCAGGCCGCCGCGGCCAGCCATCAGGAACTTGCGCGCGGGCGAGGGCATGCGGTCGATAACCACAACGCTATACCCGTTTTCGGACAGGCGCTCCGCAGCAAAGAGGCCAGCCGGACCGGCACCGGCAATCAGGACGTCGAACATGCGGCCTTATAGTTCAAGGCGGGCGGCAAAGACCACCATCGATTTTCATCAGAGCCGGTGTTGGTATGTCGAGAATTATTGCAAGTATTTGTTATCAGTCTCATGAGAATATCATCCAGGGGGTGTACCTGCGGAAGTTTTCCCGGCGGGTCTGCTTCCTGTGAAAGGAGCCGTGAATGGAAAAAGGCACGGACCTGGTAGTCGTTGCCGATCCGGACAAGGACGTTCAGGCAGGCTTTGAACGCCTGTTCGGCAGTCACATGAGGGTTGCCTGCTTTTCCGAAACGGAAGCTGCATTGCAGTTTCTGAAGCAGAACCATGGCACAGCCGTCATTTTTTCCTGTTTCAATCTGCCGGGCCGCGGCGGAACGGCCTTTCTGCGAGCAGCGGAGACCATTGTGCCTCAAGCCGCGCGGGTCATGCTGACCCGGGAAAACTCGGCAGATGCGATCAAAAAGACGCTCAATGAGGCCCATGCCTTCATGTATCTGGAAAAGCCCTGTCAATCGACAGATCTGGCCAGCGCCATGGAAACAGCTCTTTCCCATCATTTTCAGCTCGCCAAGGACCGCGCGCTGCTGGAGCGGACACTTGCCGGATCCGTCAAGTTGTTGATCGACATGCTGGCGCTCTTCCACCCGGAAGCGTTCCGGCGCACGAGCACGGTTCGCAAACAGGCCCTGCGGCTGGCCAAACGCCTGGGGATGAAGAAAACCTGGGAACTGGAAATGTCGGTGATGTTGTCACCGCTTGGCGAGGCGTTGCTGCCGAAACAGATCCTTGCCCGCTACCGGGCCGCACGCGGCCTGACCGAGCAGGAGCGCAATATCTTGGACCGGGCACCGGACCAGACCCGGGATCTTTTGAAGAACATACCGCAACTGGAGAAAGTCTCCGAATACCTGTTTCTATCCGGCCGCGGTTTCGACGGCTCGGGTTTCCCCAAGGACGGGCCGACGGGCAAGGAAATCCCGATGATTGCCCGCATCCTCAAGCTCTTGACGGATCTGTGGTATGCAAGCCCGGAAAGCGGACCGGATGCAGCGGCCTTCGAGGCGCTTACCATCAACAAGCGCAAATACGATCCGATGCTGCTGGAGCTGGCCAAGGAAACGCTGATGGATGACGTGCCGGAGGAGCGCAAAAGACTTGTTGCCGAATGCTACATCCGCTCTCTGCGGCCGGGTGATGTGCTGATCGACGACGCCTTGACCGAAACCGGTCACGAACTGGTTCTGTCCCGCGGCCATATGCTGACGCCCACCACCATCCGGCGGCTGGAACATTTCCACCAGGCCGCAGGCGTGCGCCAACCCATCCGCGTCGAACGCCATTCGGCACCCGAAGAAGCTCTGATCGATACGGCTTGAAGGTGGAGAACGAAAGGCTGTGGTGAGAGCGCCGGGCATATCGCAGTCTATAGAGAGGGCGCTCCCTCTGCCGCACCCCTTCCCCGCAAAAGGGAAGGGATGTCAGCCCGGCAAAATCATTTCGTCAGGATCAACTTGCCCTGCTTGGTGATCGACAGACGGTAGGTTTCGTCGTTGTGGCGGATCTGAATCTGGCGCTGGCCGCTGAACAGGTCGCGCGTGTCGAGCTCCGATTTCTGCTCACGCGGCGGTGTTGCCGCAAAGGCGCGCGTAGCGCGGCTGCTGGAACCCAGGGAGAG
>MDSZ01039824.1_pt1 | contig 11002 bp, 12 predicted proteins | sample 811201 | NCBI WGS metagenome assembly MDSZ01 (sample SAMN05326647, study PRJNA326480) | marine metagenome | isolation source: seawater | place: Indian Ocean: North | collected 2010 | reverse complement strand
GCATACGATTGGTTACAGCGCGCTGTTTACTTTGGAAGAAGACCGGTTGATCATATGGAAGAAAAATTTGATATGCTTGGGTGGAATTATTATATGCTCCCTGAAATTGCAGCCCGAGGATCGGTGCTGATGATGGGAATAGATGATAACAATGATGATTTGGAAAGGGAATACCAAGATCTGTCTATTTATAAGGTGTACACTGGAGAGTAACAATGACAAAAGTAGTCTTAGTTCAACCTTATTATGAGAACATCTGGGAGCCAATTGGGCTTGGCTTTATCGCAGGATATCTAAAAAAACATTTTGACGGTCCCTTAGATCTTCAATGTTTTCAAGGCAATTTTGATAGCGACGAAACAATTATTTCAGAGTGTTCTGACGCAAACATTGTTGGATTTTCATGTACGTCACCGGCGTGGCCGCATGCTTTGCGTTTAGCTGCTGAAATTAAGAAAATAAATCCAGGTGTTAGAACTGTTGTGGGCGGATTTCATCCGTCTGCACTGCCTGAGGAGTGCGCAGCCGAACCAGCGGTTGATCAGGTTGTGATCGGTGAGGGTGAAGAAGTATTCTTAGAGATAGTAAATGGCCGAACAGATAAAATAATCCAGGGAACAAAGCCACCAATGCAGGAGCTTGAGTGGCCAGATAGAAGTATAATCAAAAACATTCGAACAGTTGATTTATGCGAGTCTATGAATGGCAAAAGAACAGCATCATTTCAATGTAATAGAGTCTGCCCTGTGAACTGTGCGTTCTGTGCAGAGAGAATTGTTTCTGGAAGGTTTAATAAAAGAAATAATCCAATTAGATCTCGTGATGTTAGTGAGTTGTGTGATGAGATTGAACATGTTATTAAAGAATTAGATTTAACATATTTCAAATTTGTTGATGCAACATTTGATATATCTGCAAAATTTGTAATTGAGTTCTGTAAAGAAAAGATTAAAAGAGGAATTACAACTGAATGGGAGTGCTTAATTCATGCAAGTTTTGCCAGCGAAGAAATGTTTGAATGGCTTAAAAAATCACAATGTCATCAAGTCAATATTGGATGTGAGAGTGGTAGCGATAAAATCTTGAGAGATGTTGGAAAGGGATTGCAGGTTAGGACAATTAAAAGAGTTTTTGAATGGGCTAAAAAGCATGGCGTTGAACGACGCGGTTTTTTCCTGTTCGGCATGCCAAACGAAACAAGAGAAGATTTGTTGCTTACCGAAAAATTAATTGACGAAATAAGACCTGATGTTGTAGGCTTTACTATTTTATGTCCATATCCAGGCACCGCGCTGTATGATCCAGCAAAGCATAAAGATGTTGATTGGGAAAAAGCAGATGAATATTCAAATGATTTTTGGTGTACTGAGCACTTTACAAATATTGAGCTAAAGGCACAACAGGCATATTTTAAAACGAAATATGATTTATTATTATGCGAGCGCCAAGAAGATAGCTCACAATTTGGTGGTTTTGGTGACATGAGAAAGCTTGAAGCTCAATCAACGTCAACACCAATTGGCACAAATGTAAATAACGTTAAGACATAGAAATATAAAGAGGTTCTCATGAATTTACTTGTGACAGGTGGGTGTGGTTTTATTGGGTCAAATTTTATTAAGTTTGTCCTTGGTGAAAAGTCAGACTTCGTATCGAGTGTTGTAAATGTGGATTCACTAACGTATGCCGGTAACATTGCGAATACTGTAGAGTTTAATTTTGACGAAAAATACAAATTTGAAAAAATAGACATTAGAGACGTTGAAAATATAGAAAGAATATTTAACGAGTATTCTATCACGCACGTTTGTCATTTTGCAGCTGAAAGTCATGTCGACAATTCTATAGCAGATCCTGGTGCTTTTATTGAAACAAATATTGTTGGAACTTTTAATTTACTCAACGCAGCAAAAAAGTTTGGCATTGAACGCTTTCATCATGTGTCGACTGACGAGGTTTATGGTGATTTAGGCGACACTGGCTTTTTTGCTGAAGATACACCATATGACCCAAGAAACCCATATTCGGCATCAAAAGCATCGTCTGATTTTTTGGTAAAAGCATATGCCAACACATATAAGCTTCCAGTAACCATATCAAATTGTTCTAATAATTACGGCCCACATCAACATCAGGAAAAATTTATACCGACTGTTATTAGATCAATCTTAAACGGTGATAAAGTACCAGTTTATGGTGATGGAACAAATGTTAGGGATTGGATATATGTTGACGACCATTGTTCTGGAGTTTGGGCCGTTTTAAATTCTGGCTTACTCGGTGAGACGTATTGCATTGGTTCAATGTGTGAAAAAAGAAATATTGATGTTGTTATCGAAATTTGCCAGGCGTTAAATGTTAAACCTAATGATTACATAAGTTTTGTTGAAGATCGGGCTGGGCATGACTATCGCTATGCAATAAACAATGCAAAGATTGTTGATAATTTAGGTTGGCAGCATTCTATTGAATTTGTCGATGGAATTAAAAAGACAGTAGAGTGGTATAGTGAAAGATCTTAAAGGCATTATTTTGGCCGGAGGAAAAGGTACGAGGTTATATCCGCTGACGAAAGTAACCAATAAACATCTTCTCCCTCTTGGTGGTGAACCAATGATTCATCATCCTGTTAAGCAGCTTGTCAATGCAGGTGTTCGAGACATAATGATTGTCACAGGCGTAGAGCACTGTGGCGCAATGATTTCGCTTTTAGGTAGCGGTGCCGATTATGACTGTTCATTTACTTATAAGGTTCAAGATCAGCCTGATGGAATCGCAGGTGCCCTTAGGTTGTGTAGGGATTTTGTAGGTGATTCAAAGTGCATAGTGATTCTTGGTGACAACATTTTTAGTGAAGATCTGAAGCCATCTTTAGAAAAATTTGCAGATAGTGAAAGTGAATGTATGTTATTTTTTAAGAATGTTGCAAACCCAAGAAGGTATGGAGTTGGCATTTTTAAAAAAAATAAGCTAATTGAAATTGAAGAAAAACCTGAAAGACCAAAATCGAACTATGCGTGTGTTGGAATTTATGCCTATTCCAATAAGGTATTTGACATAATTGAGTCCGTTGAAAAGTCACCTCGTGGTGAATACGAAATAACGTCAGTCAATAATTGTTTTGTAAAAGACAACAGTTGTGAGTACATTATTTTAAAGGATAGATGGACCGATGCTGGTACTATGGATTCGTATCATGCAACAAATACAGCGGTGTACAACGAGAGATAAATGAAGCTTTTAATAACGACAAGATCTGATAAAACTGTAACGGATTGGGAAGAGTTAACTCATCCTATATTGAAAAATTACGCCGAAAAAGTTGGTGCTGATTTTCTTGTGCTGAATGAAGAATACGATGCTAAAGATGCTACCGGCGGTATTGGTAATGGAGTCTATCAGTTTAGAATTTTTGAGCATTATAAACTCCACGATAAGTACGACAGAATACTTTCACTAGATAACGATATAATGATTCATCCAAATTGTCCTAACATTTTTGACTGTGTCCCATATGATCAAATTGGCACAATTTATGAGGACGTTGGTTCTAGAAAGCAGTGGCGACAAAATTGTATGATTGATGCACAGAATCAGTTTGGCTTTATTGGCTGGCAAGATGGATATATCAACACGGGCGTTTTTCTAACATCGAAGTGTCATAAGGATATATTTCAAAAAATAAATGGAAAATATTTTGTTGATTGGGGGACTGACGATGTTCACATCGGTTACTTGATAAACAAATACGGCTATAAAGTGAAGAGGTTACCATATCAGTGGAATCACATGACAATGTTTTCCGAGCCTTGGAATCAATCGGCTGATAGATTTCAAAGTAACATTATTCATTATGCAGGTAACGGTGTCTTTGAAAAAAATTCTGTTAGTGACAAGCTAGAACAGGCCAAGAAAGATTTTGAAGTACTGTATGGAAAGCCTGCCTGATAAAATACCATTCGGAGAAAAATATGAAATTTCTTTTTGTCGCCGTATTTGATGACGAAGGAATATCGTCAAACTCATCTCAAGCTGTTGGTCTAGAAAAATTAGGCCATCAAGTAATTCGTTACAATTATAGGGTTAGGGCTAATAGGATTGGTTTTACAAATCGTGATCTTGAGCTTGTCGATATTTGTAACAATGAAAATCCGGATGTGACAATTTTTGCAAAAACAAATACAATAAACCCGCAGGTTTTTATTGAATGTAAGAAAGTTAGCAAAGTTTGTTATTGGTTTCCAGATCCGCTTCAAACATATGAAAATCAAGAATTCTTACAAATGACACATTTGGCTGATTTTTTCTGTTGCGACAAACAAAATGTGACAGAAGCTGCTTTGTCTATAAATAAAAATTCATATTGTGTACCTGACGGTTTTGATCCTGAACTTGAAAAACCGCGAGACATAGCCAAAGATATAGATGTTTCATTTATTGGTAGCTTGCATTCTGATAGGGAAGAAAAAATACAGAAAATCACAAAAGATGTAACAGTAGTTACTGACGCGTTCGGTGAAAAGCATTCTAAAATAGTCAGCAGAAGTAAAATCAACCTAAATTTTTGTACAACAATGGGTGCATCAGATAGGACATACAAGGTATTGGCTGCTGGTGGTTTTTATCTAACCGATGACTGGATTGGAAGAAGTGAAAAGTTTAAAGATGGAATTGATTTAGTAATTTACAAAGATATTGATGATCTAAATCAAAAAATTGAATATTATCTAAATAACGATTCTGAACGTGAGAAAATTGCACAATCTGGTCGGCTTGCCGTTGAGAAATTTAGCAGGTATGCTTGGGCTCAGAGAATTGTAGAAATATCTTGCGAATTATATCCAGAGCTGGAATATACCAAATGAGTAACAAGCAAGGAATAGTTTTTGGACCATGGGTTGGTGAGTTTGGTTGGGAATTATTTTCTTGGCAGGCTTATTGCAGAAGAATTGCAAGAACGTTTGATTACGTTGTTGTGATTAGCAGACCTGGAAACGATTATCTTTATGAAGATTTTTGTGATATCTATCTTCCGTTTGACCCAGGCGCTGGAGTCGCAGATTCACATATGAATTCAGCAGTCACTAATTTTGATATAGCTGAATTTCTAAGAAGTACTATTGATCCGGATATTTTATCTTCATTTTCATGGACTGCTTTACCTCCAGTAAAAATTGGACATCCTCCATACAACCATTGGAAAGAAGCAATTAGTTTTGAGGGTTTTAACCTAATAGAGCCTGAATACAAGTTGTATCGAGGTGACACTGTTGATCCAGTAGACCTTGTCATTCATGCCAGAAATAGAGAAATTAGAGAAGTTGATAATTGGTCACCAGCAAAATGGTCAGCTTTGGTGGCATTACTAAAAGATTATAGAGTTGCGTGTATTGGCCGAGCAGGTGCATCTCTGCATATAGATGGAACAGTTGATTTTAGAGATAAAAGCATTAGGCAGACTACTGGTCTATTGCGAACTGCAAAATGTATAGCTGGTCCATCTAGTGGTCCACTTCACCTCGCGTCACTGTCGGGATGCCCACAAGTCGTTTGGACAAGCAATCCAAACCAAAATTATTCCAGATATAAGCATGCGTGGAATCCATTTGGGACTAGTGTTGATATGCTTAAAACTCCTGACCCAAGCGTTGATGACGTTACAAAAGCTTTAGAAAGATATGGTTTGTGTGTAAGGTAAAGAATTAGATGAAAAATATTGGAATTATAGGAAATGGATTTGTTGGCTCTGCGATTGCGGCTGGTTTTGCTTTGCATGCAAAAGTTAGGGTATTTGATAAAGATCCCAAGAAGTCAATTGATAGCCTGTTTGATGTCGTAAATTGTTCTGACATTGTATTCATATCAGTCCCAACTCCGATGGAACATGTTGAAGGTGGAAAGATTGATTTACGAATAATGGATTCAGTGTTTGATGAAATTATATCACTTGAAAAATCAAGCAGTTTTTCATTTGAAGATGTCATATTTGTAATTAAATCAACTGTGATCCCTGGTACAACAGCAAAATATCAAGAGAAGTATCCAAATTTAAGAATTGTTTTCAATCCAGAATTTTTAACTGAAAGATCCGCCAGACTTGATTTTATTAATGCGTCAAGAATAGTTCTTGGTGGCGATGACTTAGATGTTGAAGCAGTAGCCCAACTTTATGCAGATCGTTTTCCTTATACAAAAGTAATAAGAACAGATCCTGGCTCGGCTGAGTTTGTAAAGTATATGTGTAATACGTTTTTTGCAACAAAGCTTTCATTTATAAATGAAATGTATATTGCTTCTAACATGTTTGGAGCCAACTGGAACTCTGTAATGGAGGGTTTTATGGCTGATGGAAGAATAGGCAATTCTCATATTGATGTGCCTGGTCATGATGGTGATTTTGGTTATGGCGGCAAATGTTTTCCAAAAGATATAAATGCATTTATTGGTTTTTTTGAATCAATTGGAATTGATCCAATTATGTTAAATGCTTCATGGGGCAGAAATTTATCAGTTAGGTCAAATTATGATTGGGCAAAAATTAAAGGTGCCGTATCCGAAGGTGAAGAATGACTGTATACGTTTTTGATATCGATGGAACAATATGTTCTAAAGTAGATGATGGTGATTATAGCAAGGCAAAGCCTATTAAAAATAGAATTGAAAGGATTAATGCATTATATGATCAAGGAAACAAAATAGTTTTTCAAACAGCCCGTGGAATGGGAAGGTCAGGTAATTCACAGGCATATGCCTGGAAAGCATTTGGTTCAATGACACATGATCAACTTCAGGAGTGGGGGGTAAAGTATCATTCGCTATTTTTAGGAAAGCCGGCAGGTGATGTTTACATTGATGATAAGGGAATTGCCGACGGCGAATTTTTTGATCTTCATAGAAAAATTGAAAAAGCAGGGGAGTAGAAATGAGTGACGGTCATAGTGATATTGCAAAAAATATGCGGCAAAATGCAAAAGAAAGATTTCTTCCAAGATCAATTGATCTTCCAATGAAACATGTTGACAAGGGTTGGGGTTGGGAGCGCTGGATTTGTAACGGCCCTGAATACTGTGGAAAACTGTTATTTTTCAACAAGGGAAAAAAATGTTCTTGGCATGTTCATCGACTCAAAGATGAAGTATTCTATCTTCAGTCCGGTAAGATGCTGGTAAAATATTCCGATAATGACGATATAACACAGGCAAAAGAGCTAGTGTTAAATCCGGGAGATAATTTTCATGTGTATCGAGGTTTACGCCACAGAATGATTGCACTAGAAGATTCCGAACTGTTTGAGTTTTCAACTCAACATTTCGATTCAGATAGCCATAGGATAGAAAAGGGCGATTAATGGAAGTTTTAGTTACAGGTGGATGCGGATTCATTGGTGGCCACACAGTAGATGCACTTGTTGACCTTGGCCATCGTGTTACTGTGGTCGATGATTTGTCGGCACCTGAGAATGATTATTTTCATTTTAATGACAATGCTGAGTATTATCGCTTTGATATATCAACTGAAGGTTACAAGCTTTCACAACTTGGTCAGTTTGATGTAATATATCACCTGGCAGCAAGGTCAAGAATCCAGCCGACATTTAACAATCGTTCGGGCGCAACTCAAGTGAACACAATAGGCACACAAAATGTCTTAGATCATGCGCTTAAGAGTAAAGATTGCAGATTTATTTATGCTGGTACTTCATCACTTTATGGTCACGATAATCCGATACCATTTAAAGAAGACATGGAGCCACAGCTTAATACTCCATATTCGCTTTCTAAGTGGTTTGGAGAAAGACTCTGTGAGTTCTATTCAAGAACTTATGGATTGCAAACAATAGTCCTTAGGTACTTTAATGTGTATGGCCCTAGGGAGCCTACGAAGGGTCATTATGCGCCTGTTATTGGATTGTTTAAAAGACAATTTTCTGCTGGTGAAAGGATGACAATTGTCGGCAGCGGTAATCAACGTCGCGACTTTACTTATATTAATGATGTGACCGCTGCAAATATTGCATGTAGTCTTCCAAATTGTTTTCCAAACATGGGAAGACCTGGCATTGGTACTTCACAAGGCTGTTTTGAAATATACAACGTTGGAACTGGTAAAAATTATTCAATTAAACAAGTTGCTCAAATGGTGGCAGGAAAAGAAGACATATCAAATGTGTCAGTCCATGTTCCACTAAGAAAATCAGAGCTGCTTGAGACACAGGCTGATATACGCAAATTTGAGCTAGCTGCTTTCGCAGCTGGGTGGAAGCCTAAATATGACTTGAAAGATGTGATTAATTTGTATTAATGTACAAAGTATTGTGCACATTTATTATTATTCTATGTTTCCGACACAAAAACCGCACGTCTCATATTCAGAAGTAAGAACATGGCGAGAATGTCCTTACAGACATAAGTTAGCTTATATTGATAAGATTGAAGTTGACGATCCATCTCAATATCTTGATTATGGAATTACGCTGCATGATCATTTAGAAAACTATTTAAAGACAAAAGAAATTAATATAGGCAAGCTAAAAACTGATTTAGAGAATGCCTGGAATGAAAAAGGGTATGATACAAGCGAATACATTCAGCGTTTAACTGAATCAGCAAAAGCAAGAGGTGAAAAACCACGTATCCTTGAACCGCTTGAAGATTGGTTACTTTGGGCTGAGACATCAATGAGTGCAATCCCTAAATTTATGGATGAAAATTTTCCAAACTGGAAAACAATTTCAGCCGAACATCAACTGTATGAGACAATACCGGCTGATAGTGTAAAATTTAAAGGGTTCATTGACGCGGTAATTGAGTGTGATTATCGAAAAACTAAAAGAAAAATTTGGATCTTAGATTGGAAGACCGCCCCAGCTTATGGGTGGCATTCTAGAAAGAAGAAAGATTTTCTTGTTCAGGCTCAGATTGCTTTGTATAAGAAATTTTGGAGAGAAAAATTTAAGCATGAGTGCAGTGAAGTTGGCGCTGGCTTTGTTTTGCTAAAGAGAGGGGCAAAGAAAAACCCGATAGACGTTTTTAAGGTTTCGGTTGGTCCAAAAACTGAAGAAAAAGCAGATAAGCTTTTAAGAAGCATGCTAAAGTCAGTTAGGTCAGGCCTGTATCTTAAAAATAGGAATTCTTGCAAATATTGTCCTTTTTATAACACAGAACACTGCACTTAATTTACGCTTTAGTTTTTTTTGTTATTTTTAGCGTGGTGGAGTGTAATAATAAATGAAGAAAAAAATACTTCTACTTTCGGATCATGCATTAAGCACGTCTGGTGTAGGAACGCAAAGTAGACATTTGGTAAATGGATTAATCAGCAAGGGAAACTGGACTGTTAGACAGTTTGGTGCTGCAATAAAACATCAAAATTATGATGTTACTGCTGTGAATGAAGATTTCATTATTAAGCCTGTCGATGGTTTTGGTACAGTTGACATGATAAGACAGACTCTGGCTGCTGAGAAACCTGATGTCTTAATGTTGTTTACCGATCCAAGGTTTTTTGTTTGGTTGTGGTCAATGGAAGATGAAATTCATCAAATGTGCCCAATTGCATATTGGCATGTTTGGGATAATGGTCCGTTTCCAGAGTTCAATGCTCCATTTTATGAAGCGACAGATTTAATTAACTGCCATAGTCATATGACATATGAGTTGATTAAAGACAGGTATCCGGAAAAAGTTAACTTCATTCCACATGCGCTACCAGACGACATTTATTTTAAAATGTCGCCTGAAGATATCAGGGATTCGAAAATAAAGGCTTTTGGTTACAATAAGAAAGATACTTTTATTGCATTTTGGATGAATAGAAACGCACGCAGAAAAAGACCGAATGATGTTCTTGAGTCATGGAAATTTTTCATAGACAGAAATACAGTGGATGGAAAAAAGCCAGACGCCTTGCTGCTGATGCACACAGACCCACAAGACGGGGAGGGCCCAAACCTTTTTGCCGCGGCAGAGGCATTAGGTGTTGCTGATTCGGTAGTGTTTTCAACAGATCGTGTTGACTTTGGACAAATAAACACTTTGCACAATATATCTGATGTATGCATCAATATGTCGTATGCTGAAGGGTTTGGCTTGGCAACGCTTGAGTCTATGCAGGCTGGAACTCCAATTATTGCCGGTAAAACCGGTGGTTTGACAAGGCAAGTTGTCGACCATAGGGACGGAACTGAAAATGGTGTTGCAGTTGATATTAAACTGAAATCATTGGTTGGCTCACAGTCAGTTCCGTACATTTACGAGGATTATGTTGATAATTCTGATGTTGCAGATGCAATAACAAAAATTTATAAAATGTCACCAGAAGAAAAACAAAAACTGAGTGACAAAGTATTGAGTTATGTTAAGAGTGAATTTTCATTTCAGAAAACTGTTGATGAGTGGGATAGAACATTGAATGATTTAATTTCAAACTGGAAAAATGATTATAGAAGAGTTGTCTGTGAGGAGATAAAATGAGAGCCTGTGTTAGAGGACCGTTGTTGTCGATTAGCGGGTATGGAAATCACTCAAGACAAGTTTATCGATGGCTGTCTGGAAAGAATGATGTCGAAATAAGCACCCAAATTTTGCCTTGGGGAATTACACCGTGGCATATAAACCCAAATGCTGAAAACGGTATGATTGGTAAAATAATGATTGAGTCGTCAGAAATCGATTCACTTGGCTATGACATGTCGTTCCAAATTCAGCTACCTAATGAATGGGATCCAAACTTGGCAAAGATTAATGTTGGTGTGACTGCCGCAGTTGAAACTGATGTTTGTAACCCTCAGTGGGTTGAATGCTGTAATAAAATGAATTTGGTTGTAGTGCCGTCAGAACATACAAAGAAAACATTACAGAGATCAGGTAACCTTACAACACCAATTGTCGTCGTCCCAGAGTCTTTTCCTGACTCAATTCTAGACAATTCAGTTCCACCATATGATTTGCCTACAAAAACAAATTTTAACTTTTTATTATTTGGCCAGATAACCGGTGACAAT
>MDSZ01051849.1_pt1 | contig 11003 bp, 9 predicted proteins | sample 811201 | NCBI WGS metagenome assembly MDSZ01 (sample SAMN05326647, study PRJNA326480) | marine metagenome | isolation source: seawater | place: Indian Ocean: North | collected 2010 | reverse complement strand
TTTTATTAATTCCCTATAAATTTCCAATTTTTCATTTCTTTTTTTAACGATTTGATCAAGTCTTTTGAGCTGACTAAGACCTAAAGCAGCTTGAATATCGTTCATTCTATAGTTATATCCCAATGACTGTTGTTCATAAAGCCATGGCGGTGGATTACCTACTGTAAATCTTTTATGATCTTTTGTTATCCCATGACTTCTAAACTCACTCATTTTACATGCCAATTCACTATTATTAGTAGTTGCCATACCTCCTTCTCCAGAAGTAATTATTTTTACTGGATGAAAACTAAAAACTGTGATGTCACTATATTTGCAATTTCCAACTGGTTGACTTTTATAAGTTCCTCCTAATGCATGACTTGCATCTTCTATTATAGAAAATCCATATTTTTTCGATAATTCATTAATTTTCTGCATATCGCAACTTACCCCTGAAAGATGAACTGGAATTAAAATTTTTGGAAGTTTATTTAATTTTTGAGCACTTTCTAGTTTTTTCTCAAGTTTATTAATATCAATCAATCCTGTATTTATATTAATATCGACAAAATCTATAGAAGCTCCACAATAAAGACCACAATTTGCAGATGCCACAAAAGTAATAGGGGATGTCCACAAAAAGTCATCTTCACCTAAATCAAGCGCCATACACGCAATATGCAAAGCACTTGTAGCGCTATTGGTAGCAACAGCGTAGCTTGCATGAACTTTTGAAGCCAAGTTTACTTCAAAACTTTCAACCTTCGGACCTGTAGTTAGGTATGGACTATTAAGGACCTTAACCACAGAGTCAATATCTTCCTTGGTAACTTTTTGTCTCGAGTAAGGAATAAATTCTCGCATTTAAATCTCTAAATTGGTTTAAAATTAGGATCAATATTAAGTTTAATTAAGTTTCTTAATTCATTAATACTCAAAAAATGAGAATTAGTTCCAGAGTTGTAAGAAAAATAATCGGGTACTTTCCCAAAATTTATCTTCCTTTCTTCAAGCATTTTTATAACGTCAGAGCCATTAGATAAAATCATATAATATTTTTTTAAATCATAGGTATTAAAACTATCTGCAGTTGTTATCATTTCCTCATGGATTTTCTCTCCAGGCCTTATGCCAATAAAATCTTTTTGGCAGCTTGGAGCAATTGCCTCTGCAACATCAACAACTCTATAACTAGGAATCTTTGGAACAAAAATCTCGCCACCCAAGGAATTTTCAAGGACCCATAAAACCATATTTACACCCTCTTCTAGGGTAATGTTAAATCTTGTCATATTTTTATCAGTTATTGGAATAGTGCCTGATTTAGATTGTTCAAGAAAAAATGGAATTACGGAACCTCTTGAACCCATAACATTTCCATATCTAACAACAGAAAAAATTGAATCGGGAGTACTTTTTACGTTATTAGCAGCTATGAATAACTTGTCAGAACATAATTTTGTGGCTCCATATAAGTTCACTGGAGCTGCTGCTTTATCTGTACTCAAAGCCACAACATTTCTTACTTTTTCGTTTAAACATGATTCAATTACATTCTCAGCCCCAATAACATTTGTTTTTATAAATTCAAATGGATTATATTCTGCTGCTGGGACTTGCTTAAGGGCTGCTGCATGGACAACGATCTTAATTTTATGTAAAGCCCTACTAAATCTTTCTTTATCTCGAACGTCACCAATAAAAAACCTAATTTGAGGGTAATCCTCCTTAGGATAAATTTGTTGCATCTCCCATTGTTTTAGTTCATCTCGGCTGTAAACTACTATCCTTGGAATTTTTGGATATCTTTTCAATAGTTCAGCTATAAATGCTCTACCAAAGCTTCCTGTACCACCTGTAATTAAGATTCCACTTTTAGAAAGTAATTCTTTTTTATTATTAATAATTTCATTACTCATCGAATTAAATATAAAAGTTCACTTTTCTAGATTGTATTAAAGATAGGAGCTAGGAAGCAACTTTATAAAAGTATTAAAAAGTTCTTAAAATTATTAAATCCAATTCAAAAAGATAATAAAGCCTAAAAATCATTCAAAATATATCGCCTAAATGGTTTAATAAAAAGGTCTATTTGCATCATTAAATATTAATTATTTTTGAATATATTTCTAATATTAATGTGCAGTTTCGAAGACCAGTCGTCGGGATGAGTCCAATTGAATGGGAAAAATTAAATAGATCCAATGCAAGAATTAAAAGCTCTTTATACGAAGGAAATATATTAAAAGTGGATATGTTTGATTTGAATTAAAAATAATAAAAATATAAATTACTCAAATAATAAATTAGAGAATAAAAATTCTAATAATTAAGTTTTTTTATTGAAGCAAGATAAATATAAAATAAAAAGTTAAATATAATTTCAAAATATTAGAAGATAAATAAAAACGATTATAAAGTTTCATTATCCACTGCAAGTGATGGTTTTGTATTAATGCTATATATCATTTATCGTACTTGGCAAGGAATAAAGTAGATTAAGAAGAAGAAATTTTAGTTTTATTTTAATTGGAAATAATTTTTATGAATCTATTGGAGAATGTAGTAAATTTTATCTAGGAATTTTATAAAGAAATTTCTTTATAAAGATTTTTAAAATAAATCTTAAAAAGGCAACTTTTTTAATGTTAATTTTAAAATTTCTTATAAATTTATAATTGTTAAAAGCTAATATATTTGTTTTTGTTTTTCATTTAATTAACCATATAATTTATATTAAGTATAATTTTGATGTATAACTATTTTTATAGTGTCTTTACGAAAAAAGTTATCTATTCTACTTTCTACTAAAAAAGAAGACAGTGCTTGTAATTCTATAGAAATCTCTGCTGTAAAAAGTTGCTCAATCAGATGCGAATATTGTCCTCAAGATCAACTAATTAAAGCATCCAAAGAAAAAAATTCAAACTTAGTAAATATTAATTATGAAATCTTCTCAAAAAGTATTTCGAACATTGAATCATCGGCTGATTTTCATGTTCACTGGACTGGATATTCAGAACCATGTCTAAATAAAAACTTTCCAGAGATGGTGAACCTAGCCCAATATAAAGGATTTATTCAAGAAATATCAACTACATTAGTTGGACACCAAAGATGTATTGATTATTTATCAAACTCAACGGCGTTTTCTCATATTGGATTACACCTACCTGATAATTCAGGCTTAATGGAAAATGGATCTTTAAAAGTAAATAAAAAATATTTAGATAATTTAAAAATTTTTCTAGATAATAGACTTGAATTAATGAATGAAGGTTGTAAAACGGTTGTAAACTCTCAGACTTTTGGAAGTGACTATCATCCTGAAATAAAGAAAATTATTGAAAAACAAAAATATAAAAATTTATTCAGAGACATAAATGTTCGAAAAGCCCTGCATTCAAGATCTGGAGGTGTAAGACCAATTATTAATTTAAAAATAGGTATAAAAAAAGTTTTAAAAAAAGGGGAGAGATTAAATAGTAAAATATTAAATTTTTTCTTAAAGAAACTCAAATTTAAACTCTATTACTGTAGCTATAAGAGATTAAAACAGCCAGTACTTCTTGGAAATGGAGATCTTAATATATGCTGTATGGATTATGGACTTAGATCGATTATTGGAAATTTAACTGAAGCCAACATAAATGAAATTTATAGAACTTGGGAACAAAATTATGGAGAAAGTTTTTCTAATGGAACTTATAAACCTTGTAACAAGTGTGAATATTATGAATTAGTTAATATTCAAATACTTTTGAAAATTATCTTAAAAAAGATTTTTCAAAAAAAATAGTAATTAATTCTCTTTAAATATAGAGTTATTAATCTCTATTTAATATTTAACCAAACAATTTCAATAAGATAAGATTTTTCTTTATATTTAAAAATCTATAAAAATATAAATATTTAAGTACTTTACCACATCTAAAATACTTGTTTAATATTAAATAAAACATAAATTTTAAATCTTTCTTACATTAAAGTTAAATATCTTAAATGCACATTTGTATTTTTCAAACTGGTGAACCGTTGCATATTGATGAAGGGCAATATAGACCTATGAGATGTATGTTGCTTGCTGATAAGTTATTAGCGGAAGGATATTCTGTAACCATAATTTCTTCATCATTTTTTCATCAAAGAAAATCATTTAGATCAAAAAGTTTCAAGACAATAAAAATACAAGACAGGCTTACTATCCATCTAATTCCATCACTTGGATATAAAAAACATATTAGTTTAAAAAGGATTATTGATCATCTTTTTTTAGCATTAAATTTGCATTTATTTCTAAGAAAACAAAGGAGTTTCAAACCAGATAGAATATTTATTGGCTTTCCTCCAATACTTTCTTCTTTTATTATTTCAAGGTGGGCGTTAAAGAGTAATATCCCTTATATAGTTGATGTTAAAGACAAATGGCCTGAAATCTTTATTGAACCATTTCCAAATATATTAAAACCATTAGCTGTTTTTCTTACAAAACCATTCTTTATGGTAACTATTTATGTTTTTAAAAAAGCTAGTAAAATAACGACAATAAGCAAGGGTTATGTTTCTTGGATTAAAAAATTATTAAAATTAAAAAAAAGTTCTATTTTTATCTCCCCTCTCATAAGAAAGCCAATTAATTTAAAAGAAGAAGATAAAAATTTAAATAAAATTTTACTTATAAATAAAGGGATTAATCTTAATAAAGATCAATATTTTTGTTTTGTTGGAAGCTATTCAAAATCATTTGATTTCAATTTTATAGGCAAATTATCAAAAAGAATAATTAATAAATATCCAAATATAAAAATTATTTTGTGCGGTACAGGAGATCAATATGAAATATTAATTAAGAAATTTAAAGACTATCCAAATTTATTCATTTTTGGAGAAATTAATCTTTACGAAGCAAAATTGCTCATAAAAAAATCTTTAGCTACTTTAGCTCCATATAAAAACAATCCAAATTTTAATGATCATATCCCAAATAAAATAATTGAAAGTCTTGAGAATGGAATTCCATTCATAACAACAATTGATGGAAAATTAAAAGATTTAATAAAGAAGGAAAACAATGGGATATATATTAAAAATAAAAAAAATATAGATATAACAAAAATTGAAAAATTGATCAGTGATAAAATGTTTAGAGCTAATTTGAAATTAAATGCAAGAAGAAGCTATAAAAAACTTTTTAATTTTGATGAAACTTACTCAAATATTATTAATAATTTAAAAAACCTTTAAAAAGATTACTAGCATTCATCTAATTTATTTTGAAAATTTTTTATTTGTTGCATTTGATTATGAAGAATATTTATAAAATATCTTGATTTTAAAATTTTTTTAATTGCATTCTCATAATTATATCCTTGATATTTTATCAAGTAGGCTACAAGCATATAAGGAGCCCTACTAATTCCTTCTCTACAATGAACATATATTTTTTGATTTGATAATAATACTTCATTAATATAATCAGCGCCTTTATTTAGTTGAACAAAAGTTGGGGAGGCAAATTCATCTATTGGAATTTCTTTAAGATTAAATTTTTTATTAATTTTATCTTTTTTATATGAAAAATCAGATCTAAGATTCAAAACATTTTTGAAACCATTTTTAGAGAGAAAAAACAATCCCAAAAGACTTGGTTGTGAACCAATCGCAATATTTTTTTCTATCAAAGAATACTTTAGGAGTACAATACCAGTTTTTTCAGAGAAAGTTCTTATTAAAGTCGTTTTTAAACCATAATTTTTTATTTTATATAAAAAGCTATATATCTCTTTAAAAAGTCTTGATTTTATTACTGGAGATAAGAAAGCATACATTATTAGATATAAAGTTGGGAAAGGATCTCTAATATATAAATTATTATTGGCCTTTAGAATTAAAAAATAATAGAAGACTTTAAATAATCTAATTGGATTGAATAAATTAGTTCTTAAATCTCTCGCTAGCCACTGAAACTTTTTATTTAAGATATAGCCAACCTCGTAGGTTTTATTTTTTTTAATATTTAAATTTTTAATATTATTAATTTGAAGATACTTTTCAGCAAAGTTAATACCCGAAGCTATGGCTAAATCATGAGAAGCCCAGAATTTAGGGTTAATCTCCATTAAAAAAAACTCTCCACTTCTATAATCTTTTTTAAATTCCACCATGGCTACACCATGCCAATTCAAATTATCAAGAAGTTTTGTCCCATAGTTAAAAAGTTTATTATCGAATATACTTTCTGCGCATACACTTGATCCTCCTGATATGGGATTTTCTCTTATCCTTCTATGCATAAAAAAATCTTTTAAAATTCCATTATCATAAATAGCAAAAAATCCATAACCAGCTCCCTCTATGTATTCTTGAACTAAAGAATTATCAAAATCTAAATTCTTAATTTTAGAATTATCATTTATTTTTATATACTCTACTTTTTTGTTAGACAATTCAGAACTTGGTTTTATTACAATTTTTTTCAGAAATTTTCGATTTAATCTTTGAGGATTTTCCAATTCAAGTTTCGTAAAGGTTTTAGGAGTTGGAATATTTAGTTCTCTAGCTATTTGCAAAAGCTGTCTTTTTTTCAAGCAAATATTAATACTCTCTTTGGGAGCTAAATTAATTATTGTTTTTTCTTGAATTTGATCTCGAAATTTATTAACAAGATCAACTGATTTAGCACCAATAGGAATGAGATAATCATAATTATTTTTTTCTAAAAATCTTAAAAATTTTTCTATATTATTTTCATTAAAGTAAGTTTGATTGTAAGCACACTTATTGATACTTTTTGAAAAACGAGAGAGACATAAAGGGTGGCCTATACAATCAATCACGTTTCCAAGTTTATTTAAAGATCTAATTATCTCTAAAGTATGCGAATATCCTCCATCAGTGATTAAAATTTTAGCCATTAAATTCTAAATCTTATGGTACATTTTAACTCAAAATTAAATCTGATATAACAAAAACACTTTTACTAAATTAAAAATGAATATTTATCAATTGAAATGTAGATCAACTTAGATAAATAATTTAACAAGTTGGTATTTTTGGGATATCTTGCAAAAAACAATCTATTAGTTTCCACGAACTTAAAACATAATCTTTAAGAAATTGATCAAAATCTTCTTCAGAATTAGAATTGGCGTTATCGGAAATTACTCTTACAATTACCCAAGGAACTCCTTCTTGTTCTGCAACTTGTGCTACTGCTCCACCCTCCATTTCAATAGCATCTAAATTAGGCAGCTCATCATTAAGTCTTTTAATTACGCTTTTGTCAGAGATAAATGAATCGCCTGTTGCTATTAAACCCTTTTTTACCAAACCAAATCTTTTTAATTTCCCGTTTTTAATACTCTTTGTTAATGAATTGAAAATCCAATTATTTAAAAAGCTATTGGATTCTAATTTTGCCTTTTTTAGTGGTGGTAAAACAAATTTTTCAAAAATTGGTCGAGCATCCATATCATGCTGAATCACTTCATTAGCTATCACTATGTCCCATTGACTTAGATTTTCATTAGATGCTCCAGCAACTCCTGTAAAAATAATTAAATCTATTTTATATTTTCCAGCTAATATTCTTGTTATTGCTCTAGCAGCACTAACTTTACCCCACCCGCTCCAAGCCAAAAATATATTTACAGATTCATAATTTGAAACTTTTTTCTTTAATTTTCCATAGTAAATTTTTAAGTCTCCATATTCTGTTAAGGTTACGTGTTCTAGATTATCAATAGTAGTTCCTATTTCCTCAGGCATTGCACTAAGCAAGCATATATTTATTGATTTCATCTTTTTGGGTACAATGCTTTTAAATATAAAGTAATTTATTCAATAATGAAAAATTATAATAAATTGAAATTAGCAATTGATTCATATAAAGACTTTCCTAAAGAAGGCATAATTTTCAGAGATATATTACCAATACTCAAAGATCCGATTATATTTTCGGATTTAATTAAAGAAATGTCTTCTAGTAATATCCTCAAAAATTCCGATGCAATTATCGCTATTGACGCTAGAGGTTTTATTTTTGGTTCTGCTATATCATTCCATCTATCCAAGCCTCTTGTTGTTGCTCGTAAACCCGGGAAATTGCCAGGAGAAATTATAAGTAAATCTTACAATTTAGAATATGGTTCAAACTCATTATCAATACAAGAAAAATCACTTTGTGATTATCACACATATTTTATTATTGATGATTTATTAGCAACCGGGGGGACCGTAAAATGTGTTGAGGATATTTTAAATTCCAAAGGGAAGAAAATATCCGGACTATCGGTAGTTATAGAACTAAAAGATTTAAATGCAAAATCAATGTTTAATTTCCCTGTGGAGTCACAAGTAATTTACTAATTAAAATTTACTTTTACTTACTAAAAAAGTAGATATTACTAAGAAGCTGATGCAAAATATTAAATAAAGTAAGCGAAAAAATAATAAAATATAAAACTAATGAAATATAAAAAAGACTTTAAGTTTTGATTACTGTAGAAAATTTATAAAAATAAAATCACGAATCTTTACCAAATATGCCAACTCACATAGTTAGGCAATCACTCGGATACATCCTCGGATGATTTTCGCCATTATATAAAGGATGATGACTCAACAATCTCTCTAAGATACTTTTTAAATCGCCTGATACTATTCCCGAAAATGTTTTTTCAAATTTTTCAAGTGAAGCAATTTCAGTAGAAGAAATGAAAGGCATTCTATCTGTGTAGAAAGAGTCAAGGTTATTAACTAAAACTTTGTGCCCGAACACGAATTTAAATATTTTAATAGCTCTATTTACATGATAATCACTCGTAACAATTGTTAAATCTGTAATCTGATCGAAGTATTGATTAAGGGATAATCTACAAAAAACTGCGTCGCCAACAGTATCACGAGACCTTGGCTCCTCAAATATGGTGGATTGGTTTAAATGACATTTATTAATAAGATAATGCTTCATTCTACTTGAAATAGTGATTTGAGAATCACCTCGATACGCCCATCCAGGAACCAATATTCTATTGTAATTATGTTTCCGAAATAACTTACTAGCAACTTTACACCTTCCTTTAGATTCCTCATTCAAGGCCCCCACCCGATTCATTAAGTGAGCACATACTACAAGGACTTTCATAAGAACAAATATCTACCTTATAAATGATAAAATCATAATAACCCTCAAGACCTATAATGAACAAACAAATTTTGTTCTTAGGCTATTGCAGAAAAGAAACTTCACTGATAAGCAGTCTCGAAAAAAAAGGTTGCACGGTTATTCATTCAAGCGAAAAGATTTCTTGGGAAAACAAGTATGACTTAATTATATGTTTCGGCTATAGACATATCATCAAGAAAGAGCAAATCAATAAGTCATCTTGTCCAATTATTAATCTGCACGTATCATATTTACCTTGGAATAAAGGAGCTCATCCTAATTTCTGGTCTCATTATGAAGGCACTCCAAGCGGAGTCTCAATTCATGAAATAGATACAGGAATTGACACAGGAAATATTATTTTTCAGAAATACGTATATTTTAAGGACACAGAGAATACTTTTGCCTTGACCTATAGTAGGCTTATTCTAGAAATAGAGGATCTTTTTAATAAAAATATCGATTTGATACTTTCTAATACCTGGGTTTCAAAGCCTCAAAGACAAGCTGGAACAACACATAAGATTAAAGATCTTCCACCATCATTTAAAGGCTGGAATTCTAATATTCAAAATGAAATCGCTAGACTTAACGAAGTTTTACAAGACAAAATGACTAACCAGTGATGAAAAGTTTTTCTATTGGCCGTCAAAAAATATCTGAAGAATCACCACCATTGATTATTGCAGAAGTCTCTGCAAATCATGGCGGCAGTATTGATCGAGCCAAACATATAATTTCTCTAGCAAAAGATTCTGGAGCTGATGCAGTAAAAATTCAAAGCTATGAGCCCCAAACATTGACGATGGACAGTAATCGAGAGGATTTTTTAATAAAGGAAGGATTATGGAAAGGTCGTACCTTATACGATCTCTATTCTGAAGCGTATACACCATTTGATTGGCATAGAGATCTTTTTGACTATGCTCGAGAAATCAATATCACACTATTCTCATCTCCATTTGATGAGACTTCGATTGATCTTTTAGAAGAATTAGATACTCCTGCCTACAAGATTGCATCATTCGAATTATGTGACCTAAAATTAATTGCAAGAGCTGCTCAAACAAAAAAACCTTTGTTAATGTCAACTGGACTTTCAAGTATTTCCGAGATAGAAGATGCTGTTAGTACGGCCAGAGATTTTGGCGCTGATGAGATTCTCTTATTTCATTGCATTAGTAGTTATCCAGCAGAAGCTAAAGACTCTTGCTTGAATAATATAAGCTTTCTTAAAGAGAAATTTAACGTATTAGTTGGATTATCGGATCATACGATTGATAACACAGCTTCTATAGCATCAACAGTACTTGGAGTTTCTGCAATAGAAAAGCATTTTATTGACTCTCGTGAATGCGGAGGAGTGGATTCAACTTTTTCCATTGAACCAAATGAACTTACTAGACTTAAAAAAGTAACCTATGACGCATGGTCATCAGTTCAGAAAGATGGTTTTATTAGACCGCAATGTGAAAATGAAAATGTTAAATTCAAACGATCGATATATTTCTCTAGAGATCTAAATGTAGGAGATTTAATTGATAAAAATTGCATAAGAATAGTTAGACCAGGTTTTGGTCTGCCTCCAAAATATTTTGATCAAATTATAGGAAGAAAGGTTTCAAAGCAAGTTTATTTTGGTCAAAAAACCTCTTGGGATTGTTTTGAAGAAGAAAATATAATCATATAAAAAATTCTATATTGAAACCAATTGGTTAAAATAGAAATATTTATGGAGCTAAGCGGATTTGAACCGCTGACCCCCTGCATGCCATGCAGGTGCTCTACCAGCTGAGCTATCGCCCCGGGCAATTTTGATGAAATTTTAAAATATGAAAACCCTCGTAAAATAAAT
>MDSZ01163556.1_pt1 | contig 11004 bp, 7 predicted proteins | sample 811201 | NCBI WGS metagenome assembly MDSZ01 (sample SAMN05326647, study PRJNA326480) | marine metagenome | isolation source: seawater | place: Indian Ocean: North | collected 2010 | reverse complement strand
TATAACCAGATCATGGAAGACAAGCGTATTGATATTGAGGTGTCGCACAATCATAGCGTTAACCGCTGGGGACACTTTTGGAGTAGCATTGGTATGATTTTTTATTCATACCCTTGTATGTACTATGGGTACTGGCAAGCCGGTTTTTTTAGCTTCTTGGTGACACACATGATTCGCCAGGCAGGCCATTTCTTCTACGAGAGGCAAGACCTTGACTTTGAGAAGCAAAAATTCGGCCACAAGGATCCGTCGAAAAAGTTTGCGGCGGCAATGGTTGCGTTGTGTATAATTTGTTACATTTATAAGGATTCCATTCCTTATCTGAACACCATTAGTGACGACGCATATGTTGTATCGTGCGGGCTGATGACGACGTTCCCGCACTACGTGGAGATCACGCATAAGTACGGAGCTATCCGTGGCGTTGACTGGCTTATCAAAATCCTGACAGATCCATTCACCGATGTCCCAGATTTTTACAAGTATGCAGTCGTTCACCCAAAACATTTTCTAGATGTGCGATCAAGAACAGTGAAGTACGATTTCAATATTGAGAAGAAAGTGTTGTGAAGTGGTGTACAACAACTGGTGATATTTTTACTGATGTGCGTGTAATTATAAAATGTGCTCATTGTGTGCCTGTTGCTATTTTCGGAAAATCGAATCAGCAACACATCGCAATAAAACATGTCCAATGAGAATATTAAGTAATATATATATATACACTCTCATGTACGAGTATGTTCTTAGTACTCCTTCTGGGTTCTTTCGATAGTGCAGCATGATAATTCCTAACGAACATGTAAGTAAGTAAGGTAAGTACGTTAAGTGCTCTAATTATCATAATATGTACTAAAATTTATTACTTCATTTTTTACACACATGTGAGTATATGCACCAACACTTATGTTATGTGTACCGCACTTCGTTTGAACTCATTCGTTGCCACTAACTCATTTATTACCACTTCAAGTGACTCCTTGGTTACCACATTATGATTTATTTTTAACTCCTTTAAGTTTAAGCAGGTTTTAATCACTTCAATAATACTGGACGAGTCTTCCAACTCATTATCAACTAAACTTAATGTCGTCAATTCTTGTAAACCACATAATTCACTGACATCTCGTAAATTGTTGGTACCAAGGTTTAAAGTCGCTAACATTGGTGTGCTCGATACTCCAAGTGCGGGAATTTGATTTATATTATTGTCCGTGCAGTCTAATAATTGTAATGCAGGGGCAAAGATATTATCTAACTTTGTTATTGCATTACTATTTGCATATAGCACTTCAAGCGTTTTACTATTAATACCATTTAAATGATTTAAGTCATTGTTTCGTACATCCACATATCTTATCTTTGTACATGTATTAATTATGTTTACAATGTTATTCGCATCATTAATATCATTCGAGCTTAAACAAATCGCTTCCAAATAGGATAACCTGGACAATGACGTAATATCCTCGATGCCATTATTAGAAAGATTCAACACTCTTAACAACGGTGTCGTAAATTCCGATATACCCTTTGTACCAGTAATATCATTGTCCGCGCAATCTAGATATTGCAAATTGGAGGCATTACACCCTTGTATACTAATTAGATCACATCTACGTGCTGCAAATGATACAAGGGCGCCATTGTTCAAGCCAGCTAGTGATGTTAAGTAATTGTCATGAGCTTCAAGCTTTCGTAAATTTTTAGCTGCTTGTATCCCATTTACATTTTTCAAGTTGTTGTTACTAATGTTTAAGTGATAAAGATTTGGCATGGCTTGTAAATTTGTTATTGAAGCAATGTCATTGTTGGTAATGTCGAGATAATTTACGCGCCCTATATTATGGCCAGAGACGTTAGTTGTAGTGTAATCATCGTCTGATTCGTCCATTGCAACCCATGTCGCTACTGCAGTTTGAAGATTGGCAAATGGATCAACCAATTTCCTATATTCATTTGGTATTTCAGTAATACCAATTTGAGGTTGTTGAATTGGTCCAGCTGTCGAATCTTTACGCATAACTGTGTATGCCATTTGATTGGCTTTTTTCTTGCAACATATAAAAGCAAACCCGGGGAAAAAAACCATGATAAACGAAAGTATACAGCATGTACCCCACAATGCCGCCATTGGATCTTCCTTCTCTGTTGCAAACGTCACGAATATTTTTGGAAATTCAACAGTATATTTGGCCTCCTTACTTTTTGCAGCAAATAACTCGTCGTATGTTGCTTCGACCACTGATGTTACACTGTAAGTACTCGAATCACTACGTGAGTAAGTTTGTGATGATTCTGTCGTCTCTGTGTAAAAAATCCCCAAGCCGTTCAAATCAAAGAGACTGAAACTGCTAAATAACTTCACCTCGCAACCATTGTTGTGATCATCGCATTTATCAATATTATTATATTTGTTATCATAATTGCTTAATTTTTCATCACTGCCATCCACAGCATATGTGTCTCCGAGTTCCACCCTCTCCCCTAACATAGGCGTAGAAGAATAAATGCTAAATATCATGCCAGCATCAGTAACATCAACTATGCGTCGCCTTGCGCCACCATATTCTGTGTCTTCATATGGCAAAGCATTGTCGCTTTCAATACTATCCTCTCTCGGATCATCACGACCACGATAAGCCACAACGTGTGCAGCTTGAGCTGGTCTAGACTGGCCACCCTTTAAAAGTCTACGTCGTCTAAGCATTTTATGTTCCTCTTGTTCTTCTTGAACTAGCAATCGGCCTTTTTTCGTGAACGGTTTGTATGGTGTGGACACATTTCCGGTCGTTACTACACACTTCCCTTTAGTACAATTCCCGGAAATGCACTGCGTGTGCGATTCACAGGGTTCTCCATTTTTTGTTGAAAAATACTTGTGATAATATTTCATCGCAGAGAACTCCCACGTCTGACTTTGTTCTGTTTGATCGTTTTTAAGTGTGATAGTCATTTTTTTTATATTCATGAAATCCGTAGCATATATTCGTGGATACCATGGAAAATCTAATGCAACGTGTTTCGCACCAAGTTTCGATACAGATTTTAATCCATACGTTGGTTTTGGAACTTTGCAATTCTCCTTATTTCCTTCCGCAACATATTCGACTGGGCCAAGCCATTGTGCTGAACCATACATATTTGCCGTTGCATTTTCTGAATTTCTACATAAACCAACATTTAGCCATATAGGAATTTCCTTATCAACAGTGCCATCCCATCGAAGGGCAAATTGAATTCCCATCCCTATCCAAAAAAAACACCAACCTATTGCTGCCAATTGCATTTTTTGTTTCCTACTACAACCTTGCTTTTGAGCCGGATCCGCACCTCCTTTGACTGCACCTCCTTTGACTGGATGGACCTGCGCCGTCTCGGGTGATCCTTCATCATCGCTACTGCTATCGCTGCTGCTGCTGCTGCTGCTGCTGCTACTCATATGTTTTACTCTAGACTTATATTTATTTCAGTGTAATATGTTTTAAGGAAACAGTAAACAAAGGCACTCAAAAAATGTGTCACTTTTCTCGTCATTCGATCCTAGTGCGTGCGTGTAGGCAAAATGGCTGCGCGCACCTTTTTTGTTTGATTTCCATTTCAAGTGCACTTCTTAGTCCCAGCTGGCGGCGGCAAAAAATAATTTTTTATTAAAATAAGAAGAAGTAGTACAAATTTGAAACCGTGCTATCATCAACACTAGAAACAAGGATACTAAAAATAATGACAACCCGCTTACCCTACGATTCCCATATACTAAATCTTCTCATTTTTTTTGCATATGCTAGCTACCGGATGCACGCGCCCAGACGGCCTTCAATCAACTACTGCTACGATAATTGTAGATCACTTTAACTTTTATCTCGTTCAAATTTAAATTTGTTTTTTTCTGCTTAAACTTTTTACCAATTTTTCGTTATTTTACTATGATCTTACCGTAGTGCATCCGGTCCGGATAATTGTAGAGCAATACACATAAAGTTAAATGAATGAACAACAAAAGTAAATCTTGTCATAGCGCTCACACCAAAGCCATTTTCCTCTCTGTCTTATTAGAGCTAGAGCTATGCATAGCTATTTATTTTTTGAAAAAAAAAAAAAGAAAAAATCAGGCACCATCTGATGTATTCTCTAACGTGCTCTAATGGTTGTTAATAAAACTATTTCTGTATCACACAACAACAACTAATTCCTCCTTTAATTATAATGATAAAAAAATTAGAGAGTAGAAAAAATGATGATGATGGGGTTATAGTTAGTAGTGAATAAATAAGGAATAAATTAGAAAAAGCGGCATGCAATGTCAATATTCCCCCCCAAACAATCTTCTTCCGTTAAGATTAAGTCCTGGAAAATTTCGTCAAGTATTGAAGATTATTAGGCGTCGTTCGGCGTCTACGATTTCAAACGATATACAACCAAGAAAGCCCTTCTTGTGTTTTGAATAATAAAAATAAAAGATGACGACGAATGCGACATCAAAAAATGTAACAGCAGCAGAGTGGGTTTGTGAGCGTGGCTGGTTGGATGGAGACGAGGAGTGCCAGTTTTATTTATTTATGGAACGTTTAGTTGATACAGAGTACATAGTGGAAATATACACGCAATATATAAATATATTTTTGCTGTTTTACGTAGTACTTGTTATATATGCCACAAGTCATTATTATTCGATTCCATATCATCTGTATGACTGGAAAACTGCTGGCATGAGGAAAAAAATACGAAATGAAATAATGGACCAGAAGAAAGCAAGACGTGCTAAACGTAATTTAAAACGATTGGAAAAGAAATCATTGTTGCGTAAAAGAAATAGAAAAAATAAAATACAGCAATCTGTAGAAGCTATTGCATATGCTCCTATTAATGATGCCGAGGAAAAAGTAACGGAGGATGATGGCATTTGTAACGAAAATGATCGAAGATACTCCGTTGGAAACCTTGTTATTCATAACATGAGCACGTTACTCAATGAAGATAACAAAGAGGTATATCCACAATTTAAAGGTGTAAGTGAAGAATTAATTCAAGATGATAATAAAGCATTTGCTATAAGCTATTCCGCATACGTGCTTGCTTTATTTATAATATTAAGTGGTGGTAGAATACCTAATGATCCAAATACGGATGATGAAATTCAAGTTATGATAGATACATTTATATGGGGATTTGTTGGTGTTGCGTAAGTAAAAACCTCTACAAGCGTTTCTCTAAATTGAAAGTAGAAATCATCTAACACATATTACACTGTTTCATGATATCCGCAACACTATATATTTGCTTCCACACAAACATAGGCTTTTAACAATCAATTGGTTGGTGCAAAGTAAAATTTTATTACCTTACGTTGATAATATTAAAGAAACATTGAACGATAATTATTTTGTTGTTATAGTGGAAGGTTGCTGTTTCATTGGTACGGCTTTGAACATACGGGCAATACTAAGCGATTCACCCGCACGTGACACTGGTGAAGAAATTGGTTCAACGCTATTATTTTTTTCTATTGGACAAATTATAATGTTTATCTTTGTAAAATTATTCCATCGTATAATACCATATGATGACCGTGCGGAGGCAAAAAGGGGAAACCCAGCTGCTGGCATTAAAATGGGCGCGAACATTGTTGCCTTGAGCTTTTTAGTGAGTAGCCCGTTGAAAAAAACAGAGGAGTTGGGAACATTGTTGGTATATGTGATAGTTTGTTCAATCTTCCTTTTTGGCTTTACGATGTTACTGGATAAATTAGTATTGCCGGGGAAAATGAATGACGAAATTAGTAGAGGTAAGTAAATCTTTAATTTTAAAAGTGTATTTATGTGTATGATAATCATTTCAACTAACACGTTACATATTATGATATGCTTCTATTAGATCAAAATTGGGGATTGGCACTTGTAAGTGGTGCTATAACCGTGTCTGTTGCTGCCATGTTGGATGCAACAATGATGGAGCTACCATGTCCAAATACTGCTCAATATAATGGCATTGTTGATGAGATGTATTTAAAGAATACAACAACGACTTCTTGTTACAAATGCAAGTTTTGGGATAGGTTTCTAGCGACTGATTATATGTGGACGACTCTCACCCAACCGTGGACAGTGATTTATTTAATATTAATGGTGCTTTTTATGGTTTTGGCTCGATTTAATTTTGCGTTTAAATTCAATATAATGTTTAAAGGCAAAAAAATTAAAGAATTTACAAATGATGAAGAATCGCCAGGTACACCTCATTCCCGAGAATATGATTATACATTTGACAATGCTATAGCAAGGGACGATAATAAAGCATTGAATATTTCTTTCGCAGGATACATGATTGGTACTGGTTTACTGACATGGAGCTCCTTTTCAGACCTCAATCCCGATGATGAATGGATGAATGTATTGTATGTTATTGTGTGGCAAATTTTCGGAATTATTTTCTTGGAACTTGCACGAATAGCAAACGATAAAATTGCCTTGCATGAACTCAACAACAGAGAAGAAATCATTCTGAGAAGAAATATGGCCGTGGGAATCAGCGAATTTGGTGGATATATTGGTGCTGGACAAATTGTGATGGGTGCAACTAGTGGGACGATGGCTTCCTTTGGTGTTGATATTGCTTCTGCCGTCTTATTCTTTGTCCTTGGCCATATTGTCTTTTTAATTCTTGATTACATCATGATTACACTTGATCATTTCGATTTCAACGATGAAATAAAAAAGGGAAACACAGCTGTAGCGGTATATTATGCATTGAATCATATGACGCTTGGCCAATTAATCGCAACTTGTATAATCAGAACAGACTCACTTTTAGCTTTTGTGTCATGGGTTGCAACAGGCACAGTGGTAATAATTCTTTTACATGTCGTCGTACAGAAAATCTTATTACCTGGAACGAATATAAAAAATGAAATTTGGGAGCAACAAAATTGGGGAGCAGCTTTAGTATATGGTGCAATACCACTAAGCGTCGCGATATACGTTAATACATTTCTACCGAACACGTGTGAAAATGCTGTATGGTACGAAGCTTCAAATTTATATACAGAATCGTATTTCGATGGTGTATTCGATGATTGAATGTATGTCGATACAGATCTTGGGAAGTGCGTGTACGTTCGTACGAAAACTTTGAGACATGTAAATTTTTTATTTTTTTCAATAATATTTAATAAGTGTCAAAAGAAAAAAAGTGTCGTCACCGTCGCCGATGCCCATCGTCCTCCAGAGAAAGTCCTTGTTCTCATCAACGCGCTAGCCCTGCCGGGGCCTTTAATAGGTAAAAATGATGCTGTATGTAGTAGTAGTAGTAGTAAATTCCTAGTATGTACTCCTTGTACTACACCAGTACCGTAAATAATTTCATTGTTGTAAATGCAAAATTTTGTCCTTTCCTAGTAGATTTAGTACGTGGGAATTGTAGTGTAAGTATTTTTCAGTACCCTTTGTGCTTCGTCTACCAGATTATTAATTAATAATAAAAAAATAATAATAAGATCCATTATTATCATCATCATCATATCTTAATCTATGATGATACGAAAAAAAAAATTTAAAAATTTATAATGGTATATTATAATATAATAATTTTAAAAAAAATTATTATTATTGTTGTGTGGTAAAAATTTTTAGCAAAGTAAGTTGTTATTGTTGATTCGTGACGAACAGAAAAAAACAAATTTGAAACATTGAACCACTCTTGGTTGTTGGCCTGAAGCGTTTTATAGGTACTACAACATGCCTTTACGTGCTCGTGTTATCAAAACTTCTTCTAACGAAAATAACGATAAGGCAAAAAAGGATGGTAACCCATTATCATCAAGTTTAAATAATGATAAAGAGAAGAATGAAAAAATTAAAGCAACCAACTCAATTTCGTTTCGTCACCCTTTTCGTGCCTGTGCTAGATTTTACAGATCCCGCTGTAGAGTTATTAAGCGTGTCCAGCCTGATGCATTTGCGATAATATTTTTAATGTGGGGTATTACGGTATATTTTTCCTTTAGTTTTGGAATTCAACACGCTAATTATGGATATGAAAGCTTTTTTGATACGAATATATGTTATGATGGATTCAGTGGTGAAAAGCCATTTTCTGAATATCAGGGTAAATATGATATACATGCAGGAGCGCAAATGGTTTATGAGGTCAACGAGCGATTGTTTAAGAACGTTTCCAAAATTGGACAAAAAATTGAAGTGTTTAGTAATAGTTTTTTTGGAAATATCTTAGTTATTGAGGATGAAATTATGATAACCGAGAAAGATGAAATGAATTACCATGAAATGCTTTCTCATGTACCATTGGCATATTTCAGCGATATGCCAAACGTTCGCGTACTGATCATTGGTGGGGGTGATGGAGGTACTTTGTTCCAAGTACTGAAACATCCAAATGTAAAGCATGTAACAATGGTAGAATTGGATGAAGATGTTGTGAAAGTTAGTAAAAAGTATTTTCCAAAATTTGCAAATTCATATGATGATCCACGGGTTACTTTGATTTTTGATGATGGTGCTAAATATGTGTCAGAAAGGCTTGGGATGAAATATATTGATATTGCTGAGGCAGATCCATTGAAAGTACGCATTGCAGATGAAAAAGGTATAACGAAAGCAAAGCCGGAAAATGAATTTGACGTCATACTTATCGATAGTTCAGATTCTGGTCCTGCTATATCTCTACTTACAAGACAATTTTACATGCAAATTCAAGAGTTACTAGATGATGAAAAAGGTATTTTAGCATTTAATTGCGATAGTCCAGCATGGGCATTGGATACTGTTGCATCTGTTTCCACATTAATATCTAGTGTCTATGAACGCAATTATTTATATCAAGTGTTTTTGCCAAGTTATGTCAGTGGGCATTATACATTCATGTTTGCATCGGATAATGTCCATCCAATAAATACGCGGATCGATTGGGATAGATTTCATGGAAATAGTATTAAAACAAAATATTATAATCAAGGTATACATCAAGCTTCATTTCAATTGCCACAATTTTTAAACAATGTTGTTCCGCATAAAGATGTTTAATTTTGCGTGTTGATGGGCGTTGCGTGTGCAATTAAATTAAAGTAATCTTAATTATAATGTAAAAAAATATAAGAAGAGTGGATGATAATGGATTAGGGATGGAGACAATAGTCTAGACGGTATGATAGGTTTAGTGTACAAAGAAAGGGTAAAGTATGCAAAACATTTTTTATACGTAATTATAATATTGATATATTTAGTAGACGACTACTACTAGTGATTATGCTTATGCTAGCACTACTATATTTTTATTTTTTTTGTTTGGTTTTGCCAATTTAAATTAATTGCCCACGATCCAATTTTGCCACCAGTGTGAGGAAACGTGAATAATGACCAACGCACCAACGACCAACACGAGGGAATAGGTGGAACGGAGCGAAGAAATACTGCGTAAAGCGCATGTGATATATAACAGGAGAGATGAATTGCAAAAGATATACAAGCACGAAACTGTATCGCAACATATGTCGACCGCGCCTTCAAAAGTGTAAGCACTTTTATAGATCAAGTATTAGAAACATTAATCGTATACAAGTTGATGTTTTGGTCGTATTTTTTTCTATCTGGTTTGTAACGATTTATTTTGCATTTAAATTTGGTATTGATCACTCAAATAAACAACATGAAATTTTCATGAAGAAAAATATATGCTTCAATAGTAGCAGCGGAGAACTGCCATTTTCTGAACACGATGGAACGTATGATGCTTTTGCTAGAGCTCAAATGGTATACGAGGTAAAAAATTGGTTATATACGAACACTTCAGGTATTGGGCAACACATTGAGGTTTTTAATAATTCTTTTTTTGGAAATGTTTTAGTAGTTGACGATGAAATTATGATAACAGAAAATGATGAAAGAAATTATCATGAAATGATTTCTCATACGCCATTGGCATATTTCAACGATGTTCCAAATGTCCGAGTATTGATAATCGGTGGGGGCGATGGCGGGACATTGTTCCAAGTTTTAAAGCACACAAATGTAAAACAAGTAACAATGGTAGAATTAGATGAAGATGTTGTAAAAGTTAGTAGAAAATATTTTCCACAGTTTGCGAAATCATATGAAGATCCTCGTGTAAAACTTATATTTGATGATGGTGCCAAATTTGTGTCCGAGAGACTTAATATGACGTATATTGACATAGCAGAAGCTGAAGCAAACGAAATATTAGCTGCTGATGAAAAAGGGATTACGAAAGCAAAGATAGAAAATGAATTCGAAGTGGTAATAGTTGATAGTACGGATTATGGTCCTGCTATACCTTTGTTCACCAGGCAATTTTACATGCAAGTGCAAGAGTTGCTCAATGATGAAAGGGGTATCTTAGTGTTTAATTGCGAAACTCCAGCATGGTCATTACATACTGTATCGCACGTCTCGTCGTTGATTTCAAGTATTTTCAAACGTAATTATTTGTATCAAGTATTTCAACCTACGTATGTAAGTGGGCATTATACATTCATGTTTGCATCGGATAATGTTCATCCATTAAATACATTTATTAATTGGGATAAATATGATGTACAAAAATTACGTACACGATATTATAATAAGGCTGTACACCTAGCTTCGTTTTATTTACCAGAATTTGTGAAAGATGTTGTAACTTACAAAGATATTTGAAAAAGATGTGGAAATAAGCGTACGTCTTAATAACCGGCGGCAATATACGATATAATAATACAGCAAGATAAGAAAAATATCATATTAATATAAATATATAACTTAGTAATTATTCATAGTTTGAAAAAAATATATTTAGAGCAACGAGAATAATGGAAGTCTGAAATGGAGAGATGCATACAAAAAAATAAGGTCACGGGCCGAATCCCCAATCAGAGACTGTTGTTATCCGTTTTTGTCGGTAAGTAATGGTTGTATATTTATTGATTACTTCAGATACTTTGTCTTCATTTTCTCTATTTCAGCATTCGTTTCATTTACCAAACGAGTACGTTGG
>MDSZ01168603.1_pt1 | contig 11005 bp, 18 predicted proteins | sample 811201 | NCBI WGS metagenome assembly MDSZ01 (sample SAMN05326647, study PRJNA326480) | marine metagenome | isolation source: seawater | place: Indian Ocean: North | collected 2010 | reverse complement strand
TCATAAACCTTAAAATTGTGCGTAATAAGATATTTAGCAGGTGATGAACTATCCAAATTATTAAAGCCAGACGCACTTGATAATAATTTTTTATTACTACTCATGCTAATGCTTGCCCTGCTGTGAAGCCATAAATAGTTGAGCCACCATCATTTGTGTAGAAAGCAAAAATGTCTGTTCCACTTGTTGACAATGTTGGTGCAGTTGCTGCATTCCATTTAACAGAAGAACCCCATGTGATTGAATGAGAGCCACCATAGGTTACTTTCAGTGTAAAGAAAAATGCAGTTCCACTTGACGGCAAATTAGAAACTACAAAACTAGTTATGTTTGCAGCAGTTGTTACTGAAAAGTTATTACCATTATGGCAATCAAGAGTTAAAGTTTGATTGCTATTAGACAAAACACCATTGTTATGATCCTCATTAATACCACCATTAGCAGTAATCTCTCCTGTAAAAACTGCTCCAGCTAGAGGCGCATAAGTGGATGATGCAGAACTTGTTGTTAAATATCCAGCAGATGCGTGATTTCCCCAACCATAAGCTGTGTTCCAGTTGGAACTATTATCAGTTACAACTGTATAAGTTCCACTACCATTCGTAGACATAATGCCAGCAGAACTAAAATCACCATCAACAACTACATCTGAGTGAGATGTTTCCGATGTCAAATACCCTGCGCTAGAATGATCACCCCATCCATAGGCTGTATCCCAGTTAGATGAATTTGCAAGTTGGCTGTGATTAGCTAATTCAATCCAATTACCACCATGAGCAAAATAACCTTTCCCAGTCGCATGAACATGAGCAAACATACCATGATAAGTCGTAGCTGATGGAAGATCAGATGTAGTAGCATACATATTTGCAAACAAAACTTTACCAGTCGTTGTGATGTTATTTGAACCCATATCAATAGCACCACCAAAAGTTCCACCGCTAGCTGACATACCACCTAGATTCGTCAGAGATGTAGACGCTGAAGAAACATCACTTAAATTATTGGATGGTTGAAGAACACTTCCTAGAGTAAAAGGCGCATAAGTGAAAATCTCCACAATGTCTGATGCGCTTGCCCCTGTGCTAAGATTGACTTGCGTTGTTCCTGCAATCGAGTAATCACTTGCCTCTAGTAAAATTCCATTAATAAACACTTGAGATTGTGCATTGACTGATAAAGTAGCCCCATTGTCATCTGTACCAGTATAGGCTGTTTGATTAGCTGAGGAAGTTTTAGTCCATCTGTTTGAAATCGCATTTAAATAAGTTGTGCCATCAACAGTGAGATTACCACTATCATCAAGAAAAACGTGTCGTGATGCTGGACTTGTTACAAATACTTCTTTTGACCCTGCACCAAAAACAATTTTTGTCGTGTTCCCAGCAGATGTTTGATACACTGTATCCCTTGATAAAGTACGAGTTGACCCACTAACTGAGTATGTTCCCAAACCAACTTCAAAATCATAAGATGCCGTATCATAGATGACATAATACGTGGTATTACTATTGCCTATATCCTCAAAACTGCGGAAACCATCCACACTTCCAGCCAATGTAATTGAGCCGTTTCCAGTCGATACAGTTGTTTCTTTAATGCGGTCTTTAAATATAAGGGCCATTTAAATTTCCTCTTAAGTAAGAGTGACAGTTATGCTTCCTGATGAAACCGATAAAATATCACCCACTGCAATATTTTTTGATGTTGTTAAAGCACTATGGCAGATCATTGTACCTGATGTACTTGCAGTATGGATGGAACAGTGTGTGACGTTGCCCCAGGCCGATCCTGTACATGCTGGAAATGTAACAGTCGCATTTGATGTAGCGGTATTTCCTGAGACAGTTCCAAATGTAATTGTCTGTCTTGCATAGCCATTTCCACTAATTTCATTGCCACCTGCATCTGTAGGGTCGGCTGTGTGTAAAGCTAGGTAGAGGGTTGTTGGTCTGGTAAGTGAACCACTATTGAATGTATACTGTAAAAGATGGGTTTCCCAATCATTACTGAGTGCGTCTGACATTTAATAACTCCTTATTCTAAGTTGAAGATTTGAGGCTGAATGACGAGTGTTATCAGACTCTCCATTAATTGAATTTATAATTCCTTGATAAGTTGCACCCCAAACAGCCATTCTCTCGTCTGCTTGAAGATAAGGTGATGCTTGCAACAAAGACCCATATAAATATGCATCTGGTGACATTTGCAAAAGCCAGTTTGAAGTGTTGGTATCACTAAGCGTTTCTATTTTTTGATAATATAAAAGTTCACCTGTGTAAGTAGAATCTGGTGAGGGGAAAACCTCAATAAGATCACCAACATGAGCATAAAATTGTGGCTTTCCTTTTGAATTATCTGCATCATCCCTAAATTTTGCAATTTCTTCAGGACTGGTTTGTTTTAATAATGTTGCACTTGCATCATTTAAATGAAACCGAATGCTTTGAAGCCAATCAGTAGGCGTTGCAGAATATTGCGTATCAATTTCCGCTGTGGCTTTATTATGCATTTTGTAATGCCTAATTTCTCTATTTAATTGTGTTTCTGCTAATTTAATAAAATCAGGGATTACAGCCGTTAAATCATCACGATTTAGCCAATCTGCAATGCTTAATTTTAAATTTGCAAAACTATCTAACGCCATTATAAGCCTCGAATAATTAATTTTTTGAAATCAGGATCTTTTAGTTTTTTCTTGCAGTATTCTAAAAATTCTGCACTTCCTAATCTAAGGCCAGTTTCCCTTGCCCATTTTTCTGCAAGCACTAAAGGTATTTCACCCACGTAACGCCATCTTGCAGATCCACTGTGTTTAGGTAAGTCACTTGTATGCAAAGCATGATTTCTCTGTAATACAGGTTCAATATCTTGAGTTCTGTTTACATGAATTTTACCTTCATCCTCTACAATTTCAGTTTTAATTACCATCTACCCATGCCTCATTTTCTGGTGTATTAGGGTCATCAGCAACAAATCTACCATTTTTTCTGGCTCTTACTTTTTTGCTTGATTTCTTTTCAGTTATTTCACCCCATCCTTTATCGATAATCATATCAGCCTCTGCTTGAGTAACTTCGATCTCCTCGCCACTGATGGTAGCACGCCCATTAAAAAATGGGCGTACACCAGTAGTTATTTTGACTTTAACCAACATTAAGATGTTGTTAAGTCAGCTATGACTCCATGTGCTTTTTCAAACGCATAGAATCCAAACTCTGTAGAAATAAGCCTTCTCTCTGAGTGACCATTTCTAGCAAGTTCTTTTTGGGTTAAAGGTTGTAAGGTGCAAATATGCAAGTGATCAGGATCAAGAACAAAAACATCTCTTGCTCTTGAAAATCTGTCAGGCTCAACTGTTAGCGTTCCAAAATCAGACTCATAGATTGAGAAACCAGCTACAATTGCACGACTGCCAGCACTTGAGTTTGCATAATCGTATTGCTTTGATGCATTACCGCTAAATGCACTGATTTTTTGCTTGTTGAAAGATCCGCAAACAATCGCTCTTGGTTCAGCACCTTCATCCCAGCAACTAGCAACTACAGTGGAAAGCATTGCCTCTGTAAATGCCCTTTGATTGCCTGATGATGCATCAGTAGCACCAGCATTAGGTACACCACCTGATAAGGTTGGGTTACTGCCCCCAGTCCCTCTTGAAACATTAGAAGTCAACCACGCTGGCAGACCAGGAGTCACTCTAGCCCCTCCAGCATTTGCGCTACCAGCACTTCCAGCTTTATTAGCTGTGATTGAGGCTTCCATGTCACGCTTTAACTCTTTTGTTTTCATCGCAATTTGTTGCGCTAGAGTCTGAGCATTAGCTACCCCATTAACAGCCTCATTTGTTGTGCTGATTTCAATTTGCTTGTCTGCAATTTCTGTAAATGTACCTTTTCTAACAGGCAATGTTGCAGTATCGTTGCCAACAATGTCACCTTCAGCTACCTGATTGTTTGACACAGCACCAGCTAGTTCAATTTCTGGAAATTCCACAAATGTGTTTTGTGCTTTTCTTTGCTGACACATAGAAAACACTGGTGTGTCAGTTGGAGAGATAGATTTTAGTATATCACTAATATCCTCTCTAATTGTGGTAACATCATATGTTTCCACTGTATTTGCATTCTGAGCCATAATATATCCTTTACTAACTCGTTGTTAACAGCCAGTTCGTTGCATCAGCAATTGAACCAGTTTTTTTCATTCGAGCCGTAGCATCATTAATTGCTTTTTGTTTCCCAGAGGTGCGGACTTGCTTTGCGCCTGGCTTTACTGTTAAGGGTCTAGCTTTTGATACTTTCTCTTCAATTTTACCTGAAGATTTTTGGTACTCTTGCCACTTTCTTGCATCGTTTAATACACGTATGGCACGACTATCAACTATCTGTGCTATTTCTTGTTCAGTAAAACCATAATTATGACCAGCCGTAACTAACTTCCCCCTTAATGGGGTTGCTGTTTCCTGCTTTTGAAATTCAGGAATATGCTTTGTCAACTCATCTGCCTGTTGCTGTAAATATAATTTCATAGCTTGTTCATTTTGCCTTTGCTGATCTGCTTGTAATTTTTGAGATTGTTCTGCCAATGCACGTTTTTTATCTTGTGCGTCTTGGTACTTAGCATTCTCAATTGACCATTTAATTGGATCAGTTTCAGCTAATGAAATATCAGGTTTCTGAACGTCAGTTTCTGCAAGTTGGCTCTGATATGTTTCCATTGCTTTTTTTAGTTGCTCTCGCTCTTGTTGTAATTCAGCGTGAAGTTGCTCTCCTTGTTTTTTTAAGTTTGCAACTTCCTGCATCCTTTTTTGGATATATGATTGCCCAGACGCTGATCGTTTGAGTTCGTCAAGTGTCCATTCCTCTTCTACACCATCAACTTTAACAGTGTATCTATCTGGAATGTCTTGCTGTACTTCGACTTCCTCTGGGGTATTCGTAGTATCCTCTTCTGTGACGTTTTCTTCTACGGCAACGTCAGCCGTTTCATCAGTAGCCTCAACTACTTCTTCAGCTACCTGATTTTCTTCTGTATTTGGTTCACCTAGCAACATAGCCGTAGCGTCTGCTAATGACCCAGTTTCAGGTTTAGGCTCGTTATTTTCCATGAGATGCTAATCCTTTTTGTTTACTATTTCTGCGTTCAAGCATTTCAAAGTCGGTTATTGCCGTTGCTAATTCATGCTCAATCGCGCTCAATGCTAAAACAATGGAATGCGCTCTTTCACGCACTTCTACATCGTTTTTTGCTGATGAAAGAAACGTATCAATTTGCGTTTCTCTCACTCGCCCCATAGCCTCAACAAACGCCTTATTATTTAAAAGGTCTTTTGCTTGCTGTGCTTTTATTCTCATATCATTTGTCATTGCACTTGCTCACCGCCAGGCTTTCTCAACCCAGCTTGCAGTCGTTTAATTTCATTTGTGTCGATTGTCGTTCCAGTTTTAGCTAGCAATTCAGCCCCCTTGATAATCATATCCTGATCCATTTGATCACGCTTTCTATCGTCATCCATTTGTGCTTTTTGTGCATCTAATTGCATCTTAGCCATGTCTGTTTGCATCTTAGCTTGCGCTTTCATTTGCTCACCCTGCATCATCACAGTCGCAGGATCTTGAGGTCTTGGTTGCATTTGCGCTTGTTGTTGAGCCATAGCCATCATTTGTTGCTCCATTTCTGGAGTCATAGGATTAAAATATCTTTCAGTATTACGCATACCTACACCTGATAAGATATCTGAAAGTGTGTTTCTTATTTGTGTAAGTGTGACCAATCCATTCATTGCACCATATTGTTGATAAACAGCTTGCTGGATCTGTAAAATTTGCCCAAGTGTTGCCTGCTTTTCTTCTGACTTGCCTGTGCCTAAGCCTACATTAATCTGTAGATCCATTTCAGTATTCCATGTTCTAGGATTGATAGGCACAAATTGATTATTAAGGCGCATCATTTCTTCTTTGCGACTATTTTTAACAGCCAGTTGCAACATTTTTCTAAATAGTTGTGACAAACCACCTTCAGCTAAATTTCTAGCAATAATTTCTACTTGCTGTGTTGCGTTAGCTACTTGAAAATCGACAGCCGTTTTTGTAGTGGATTGCAATACATCTGGGTTCAACCCTACCCCAGCATTGGAAACCCCTACTTTTTGTTCAACCTGCTGATCCATATACTGCATTGCGCCAAGCGTGTTACCAGCCGTAAAAGGTATGGTAATTGGCGTTATACCCCCTGGCTGTCTTTGGCGTATGACAGCCCCCACCTCATTGTTAAGTACATCATCGAGGTTCACCTGACTATCGACAACGGCTAAACGAGGTGTATTTGTCAAAGCAATATTATCAAGTACCCCTCTTAGCATTGATGTTGATGCATCTTGATCATCCATCAGCATTGAAACTATTGATCTACCAAAAACTGTGTGAGGCTCTGGATCACATTCAAAAACAGCAAAAGGCTGATGATCACAGGGCATATAATCTAATAACTTATAATGAGAACCACCCATAATAAATTTGTATAATGTTGGTACGCCTGAACCCTCAATGTCTAGGCGCATATAACATTCAGTTATCCCAACTAATTTGCTCGATGGGTCTATTGTATTTTCAGAATCTGACTGGGTATCTGTGTACCCTCTTCTGGCAAATTCTTCTTCATCATGTAAACTATCTTCATCTAATGAGTTTAAATTACTAACAACATCATAATCAAAACCCATTTCGACAAGTTCACCAACACGTTTATTGACTCTATGACCAACGACATACGCTGTTTCAACATCAGTAGCATTTCGGTCACAGAACCATTCTTCAGGTGGAACTGAATCTACCTTTAAATCACCAGATTCATTTAATCTTGAGATTTTGACCGAATGACTAGATTTTTCAATTTCTGCGCCAGATTCTTGATCGACTTCCATAACCATTGTCTGACTATGCTCAAGCACTGTAACAGTTTCATCGGCAACCAAATAATTAAACTCAAGATCATTAAGATTTGTGTATGTATGTATTTGAGAGGTGCTAGTATCTTCATAATATACCTTTAAAATTCCTAATCTTTTGACAAGTGCGTCTTGGAACGCATTATTTAATAATTTAAAATAATTTTGCTGATTTAATTTATAATTAATGTACTGGGTCATCTGTTGCGAATTTGCAACATCTTCTGGGTTTCTAGGCACAAACTCTACTGGTGTACCAGTGCCAAGAAATACACGCATTAAGCTAGGTTTAATGGCTCTTACAGCATCCCTACACTTTGTTGCGACTACTCTAGAACGACCCTCTTCATACCCTAAACGTGTCTTTCCATCAAAGTATTGTTGACTTAACGTGCGTTCAGGCACTATTTCTGAATCAATAAAATCTACGGCATCTTCAATAGCTGTGCTTACGATAGATTCTATCTGACCTTCATCTAAAGGCTCTATTTCTGCCAAAGATAACTCCATTTTTTAAATGTTGCAATTATATCACTACTCGACTGACTTTACTATTTTATAATCTTCACGTTTTTTTTCCTTCTGGAATAATCTGACAGAAAGGTTTTGCCTGATAAACTTGAGGAAATGTTAATGCTTTTTCTGCCTTTTGTATGGATGACTCAAAACACTTTTCTTTTGTAGGATGTAAATCTTCGCCTGTAATTAAGACGCAACTTTGAGCCATTGGAGAAGAGCATAACAATATAAGAACCATCCACATTAAATTGCCATTTCAAAATGAGGGCAATCAATAAATGGCCTTCTGTTTTGCGATCTTCTAAGATCAATATACTCATTCATTAATTCTTCAGAAGTTCCATCGTGATCTGTCAAATTTTTATGCCATCCAGCACCCCATTTTATAGGGCAACCAATTGCTTTTGCTGATGCTTTTACCGCATCTGCAATTTCATCATAAACTTCGACTTCCCAACATACTTCACCATCTATATAAGCAACAAGATCAACAGCGTGACCTGTCAGATGTTTACTTTTTAATGTTTGAGATCTTTTTTGTTTTAATAATTGTTTTTGACGTTCTAAAGATCTAAGTCCCTCTGTAACGCCAAAATCTACAGTTGTTTTTATAATCGCATCATGTACTACCCTAGTTAGCATTGGGTTTACACCATCGAGTCTTGATAAAGACTTTTGACTTAGTTTGAATGCCATGCCTGTTCCTTCCTTTTATTCTATCAACTGGTATTCTTCTTTGACCCAGCCAATTATTTTGATAACGAAAAATTTCACCACTTTTTGCAACTCCAATATCTTGCGCTGAGTTTTGAGGGTGGGCTTGAGTCGCATCTGTGTCTTGCTCTGAAACTTTTTCGTCTTTTTGGGTCATTCTTTTTAATACTCATATTAGGATCACCAAATCGCACTAATTTAACTTGGCTACCTTGCTTTGCTAAAACAGCAAACTTTTTACTTTTATTTGGGGTTCTTTTAGGTTTGTTATAACCAGAAAATCTTTCACCCCTGTACTCAATGCTCATTTCTTCTTTTTAGGTTTCTTTGCTGTTTTGGCTGATTGAACAAACGCCTTTTTTGTAGGCGCACCTTTAGATCCTGGCTTACGCATTTTTTCATTGCTACCAGCTTTTATTCTCTTTCTTTTAGCGTGAATATTCGCATATAATCCTGCCATTACTTTATTCCTTTCGTATCAGTACCTTGTTTTTTGTCATAAGATCTCATTGCCCCTAGACCTAACATTCCCATTAAAAGAGGCATCATCATGCTCATGTCAGCTTGTGGAATTGTAATTCCAAACCCAGCACAAATCGGACTTACTAAAAAATTTACACCCATGCCTAGAACAGCAATGTAACCAGCTAAAGGCCGCCAACTAGACTGAAACCAATTTCCTTGTGCATCGGCTTTCAAAACATCAATCTGCGCTATAGTTTCATCGTGAGCCATTTTTGCTATATCTTGAGATATTTTTCTTTTTAAATCTGCATCAGGAATAGCTTTATCTAAAAGATTAGCTATTGGTGAAACTAAATTCATAATGCTCATTGATAGATCCCCTCTAATGTATTTGCCCAGCTATCTCTTTCTACATTTTCAACAAGAAATTTTGCTTTTGCGATCCGCTTAGTAACTCCTTTTTTCATTTCAGATATTGGCTTAAAAATTACCCTCTCTAAATCATTCGCTACAAAAGCAACAGCATCACAATGTTCAGATGTTAATGGGGTTTTCTTTCCACCAAATGCAGTAAAAAACTGATACCCTTTTTGTCTACCTGTACCATCTTTTGTTTTGTATCTTGAACTTTTTACTTGCAATCTAATCACTCCTTGATGCCCACGATCTACGACAATATCGACAGTTCCTAGTCTGACTATTTCGCATTTTTCGCCTAATTTTAATAATGCAGACGCACATATATGTTCACCTAACTGACCACTGGTAATATTATCATTGACCACATTATTGCCTCATTGATTGCTCGATTCGATCTAGCTTTTGGTTTATATCTTTAACATGATCTTTTATTTCTTTAATTTCTCGATCATGGGTCAAATTGGTTTGCTCAAATAATTTTTCTAATACTGTAATTCTAGTATAATGAGTGACTTGCTTTTGATGCATCCACCAAACAAAACCACCTACTGGCAAAACAACATAAGTCATTATTTGTTCTATCATTTTTTAGACTCCGATTGACCTAGCCAAATAGCGAAACAACCACTAAAGCAGCCAAAAATAATAGACGCAAAAGATGTTTGATTGATGGTAGGATCTGGCAAATTGATCATCCAGTTTGTTACATAAAAAGCCATGACTGTAATAGCAAGCATCATTAATCTTGGAATAATGCGCCACTTGTCAAAGAAAATACTCATGCCTGTTGCTCCTTCAGATATTTTGCTAAAAATACAATGCCAAGCGCACCAGCAACAAAAAAAATACCTATGACAATTACACCAAAAATAGTGTAGAGCGTGTCACGAAATTCGGCTTTTCGCTGCAATTCCTTCCGATATTCTGCACGCTCTTCTGCTATCATTTTTTGTAAACTTTGCCATTGGCTCATATTCCCATACAGCATAAAAGTTTCACGCAATTTATCTCTGGCTTGCTTCAATTCTTCCTGCTTAAAAAAACGATCTATTGCTGTACTTTCTGCACCAGTAAATTTAGCCAAAAAACTGTTTTTCTTACGTTGCGCCCCAAAGTTTAATTCAGCCTCTGCCTTGGCATATCTTTGTAAAGGTACTGATAATGAAGAAATATCTTTCCCTGCTTTGATAGCACTGGAAATTGCGCCTGACGCACTTGTAATAACAGCAATGCAGGACATAGGGTCTATCATTGTTGTTCCTCATTCATCAAAAAAGGTAGCAAGCCAATAGGAATAAACCCTGCACTTAAATTTTTAAGATGTTTTAATCTTGGATCAAAACGTGCAAAACGTGATCTGACTAAAGGGTCATGATCCATTAAAGACGCAGTAACAGTAGATGGTTGATTAATACTAGTATTACCCTTTAGATTTTTTGGATAGCTAGACCCTCTATCTATGACATTATTAAATTTTACTTGTTTAATGTCTGGTCTGTTTGCATTTACTAAATCTACAATCATATTAGTTGATGTAGGTTCATCTCCTAAGGCTAAACCAAAATCCATCTCTAATTCTTCATTTAGTGGTATTTCTTGCCAATTTTCACCTTTTGCATCTACATTATATTTTGCATCTTTTGATCTTGTTTTTATTGGATAAATTATATCACCATAAGTATTCGCAACATTAGGATTATCAGAAGAAAAAAATGCGTTTCCATATTTACCCATTGGAATTTTTATATCATCAGCCGTGGATGTATGATAATCATGGCTGTCAAAACTTTTATAAGTTCCATGAAAACTATCATCTAACAAACCCATTTCCTTTGCTCTTGCCATGCGTGATTGAGTGTCCATAGGCAAATCATAATTTTCAAATAAATATTTTTGATCTGCATTAGCAAGCATTTGATCTGTTACTTCGTTTGCTTT
>MDSZ01053334.1_pt1 | contig 11006 bp, 3 predicted proteins | sample 811201 | NCBI WGS metagenome assembly MDSZ01 (sample SAMN05326647, study PRJNA326480) | marine metagenome | isolation source: seawater | place: Indian Ocean: North | collected 2010 | reverse complement strand
TTTTTTTTTTTTTTTTTTCGAAAAAAAAAAATGAACAAAAAAAAACGCCCACCACAAAACATTTTCTTTTGGAGAGATATCGTCGCACTCCTAATAATCCGACGTCTTCTCAAAGCGACGGCTTTTGTTGCGCGGATCAACAACAACAACGCAAGAAGAAGAAGAAGAAGAAGAGTAATGGCGTTTCTGGACACCTTTAATTCGTCGGCGGCCTCGCCGAAGGGCGGCGGTAGTCCTGGGAGTCGCGAGGAGGAGGACGACGACGACCTTCTTCGAGCGAAGAGAAAAGCGGAGAAGAAAGCGAGGAAGAAAGCGGCGGCGGCGGCGGCGAATGATGATGATGATGATTTTGGAGGAGGGGAGAAGAAACGCAAGGCGTCTCGGGAAGACGACGACGACGACGAAGGAAAGACGATAAAGAAGAAGAAGAAGAAGAAAAAGAGCAGCCGCGAGGAGTTTGATGACGTCGATGACGACGATGAAAAGAACAAGAAGAAGGAGAAGAAGAAGAAAAAGAAGACGTCGATGCAAAAGACGGACGACGCGGGAACAGGAGGCGTCTCGAAGACATCTTTGACGCCTTCTTCCCGAGGAGAAGAGGAAGAGATAAAAGCGTACGTGAAAGAACATCACGTCGCGCTGAACACGAAAGACGCTCCGAACCCGATTTTATCCTTCGACAAGTGTCACGAGATATTTCCGATGGAAATTGTTGCCGCGCTTAAGAAGCAAGGATACGAGAAGCCGACGCCTATTCAGGCGTTCAGTTGGACCATCGCTTTAACCGGGAGAGATATCGTCGCGATTGCGAAAACAGGAAGCGGGAAAACGTGTTCGTTCTTGTTACCGGCGTTGACGAGGATAAAAAAGAACGGCGGACCACAAAAACCTCCGGAAATGGAACTTCTTAACGGCCGGTGGAAGCCAGGACCGGTGAAACCGACGAGTATCGTATTGGCGCCGACGAGAGAGTTGGCGATTCAAATCAACGAGGAGTGCACCAAGTTTTGCCCGGCGGTGAAAGCAAAGTGCGTGGTTCTGTACGGTGGGGCAGCCAAAGGCGATCAGCTGAGAGCGTTGAGAGGCGGCGCGGATATTGTCGTCGCGACGCCAGGCAGAATTAACGATTTCTTGGACCCGCCGCCTGGATTTTCTGCGCCAGTTTCCGCGAGCTCAGCGACGTATGTCGTTCTAGACGAAGCCGATCGTATGTTAGATATGGGTTTTGAACCGCAAATAAAAAAAATCATCAAATTGTGTCCACACGCGAGACAGACTTTGTTTTACTCCGCGACGTGGCCGAAAGCGGTGCAGAAAATAGCCGCAAATTTTACGACAAAACCGATCCAAGTATCCATCGGCGAAGGCGGTACCGGGAAACTCACCGCGAACAAACTCATCACGCAAATCGTGCAGGTGTGCTCGGAAGACGAGAAATTTGATAACTGCATGAACGCAATGGGTGAGTTGGAAGAGAAGGACACGTGCATTGTGTTTTGCGGAACGAAAAGACGGTGCGACTTTCTCGATCGAAAGTTACGACAAAGCGGCATTCACAGCTGCGGTGCTATTCACGGCGATAAAGACCAATACGAACGCGAAAAGTCTTTAGATAACTTTCGTAAAGGAAGAGGAAACGTGTTAGTTGCTACGGATGTCGCAGCACGGGGTTTAGATATTCCCGGCGTGGCTATGGTGTTGATTTACGATTTTCCAGGTGCGGTTGAAGATTACGTGCACAGAATCGGACGTACCGGACGCGCCGGTAAAACCGGCATCGCGCACACTTTATTCACCAAAGAAGATTCGCAACAAGCGAGAGAGTTGGTACAGATTATGGAAGGTGCGAACCAAACGGTGCCTCCAGAGTTACAAGCTTTAGTTAGAACGAAAGGTAGTGGCGGCGGTGGTCGAGGAGGACGTTGGTCGGGAGGTCGAGGCGGCGGTCGAGGCGGCGGCGGTCGAGGCGGCCGAGGCGGCAAGTTTAGTGGTCGAAGTAAGGGGAAATGGTAAAACGTTCTCGTTTGCATGGACGTGCTCTCATTGAATTATATTAAAACGACCCGAATTCGTTCGGGTTTTATTACGTCCGTTTTTTGGTGTTCCATTTTTTGTTTCGTTGTCAGTACTCCTTCTTACATCTTCTTTTTAGTATTTATGACATTGTTGGTGTTTGATGATTTGAGATTCTTTTTTCTTATCTCTCTCTGTTGTTTTTTCTTCTTCACAGAAGTCACTTTAAAAACGCGCTTCGGATACGGAGAAGAAACCCATCATCGCTTTCGCTCTCGCTCTCTCTCGCTCGTTTTCGGAAAGGAAGAGCAGCGCCAAACGAAAAGAGGTGCGAGAGCGAGATGGCATCTCCATCGTCGGCGTCGTCGGCGTCGTCATCGCTCTGTCGCTCTTGCTGCGTCGCATCGATGTCGTCGTCGCTTTGTGTACAGAGAAAGGGCGATGGTGTTGCGCGAGGAGGACAACGAGGAGGAGGAGGAGGAGGAGGAGGAGGAAGCATCGAGCGACGGCGACTACGAACAGGACGAGTCCCGCCGCGTTACCGCCGAAAACGAGTCTCCTCCGACACTCCATCGCTAAGCGTATTACACGCGATTTCTTCGGACAATGCGACGTCGTCGTCGTCGTCGTCGTCGTCGTCGTCGTTCGATTTCGATAACGAAAACGAGACGGAAGAAGATGAAGCGCAAACGAAGAAGCGGCAACAACAAGGAACACGACGATTAGACGTAGTTCGAGTGCGAGAAGTGTCGAGCGAAAACACGATAGAGAATGCAATCGCGCGAATACGTGAGACGATAGAGAGCGAGTGTAGCAGTACTGACGACGCGACGAATAGCGCGTCTTCTTCCAATTCTGGAATGCTTCGGTTTAGATGTTTTGTGCCCAGAGATGCAAACGCGCTGCAGTTTTTGTCCTCGATAAATGAAGAGACGAAAGAAACGATACGCGGAAAAGTCGATGTTGGTAGAAAAGATCGATGGACGAATACGACGCCGAGGTTTTACTTTTCGCCGAGATCACCGCCGCCGAAACCGGTACGACAAGAGAAGCGCGAGGAGGAAGAGGAAACGAGAGGCGGAAGCGATGAAGGCGAAGAAGAGAACGAGGAGTTTTCAAAAGATACGAGAGGATCAATGACTGCAATTGGGGCCAGTTGCTTGTGGAAGTCGACAATATCGATGGATTCGGATACTATCGACGATAACGATCCATTGTTGACCAAGGAACGCTTAGGAGCCGTGAGGGAATTCTTGAAAGTATCAAAGAGCGTGAAAGCGTTTGGCGCCGGGCGATTCGATCCTAGTTTCCTTTCGCATTCAGTAGCAGCGGAAGCAGATAGTAACAAATGGGAATGTTTTGGTTCTAGATATGTATTCATTCCAATCGTAGATGTTTCTGAAAGTATAGCATGCGGAGAAGTTGGCGTAAACATCTCCTGGGATGTCAACGCGAAAGAAAATGATGGAAGCCGCGCGAAAACGTTTGACGAAGCCGTGAAGAAGTGCTTGAAATGCTTAGAATCCATCGAGGAATCTTTAGACGCAAATAAAAATACAGCAGCAAGAGTAATAGCGGCACCACCAACGAAGAATCTTAGAAAACGAGTTTCACCGGATGAGGAAACATGGCAGAATGTTGTAAGCGGAACAATCGAAAAGATAAACGCTTTAGGAGAAAACGAAGAAGACGATATAAGACTCTTGTTGGGGACTTCGTTTGACGAAGATGCATTTGCAGAGGTACCGATGGGAAGTGCCGAGCGACTGCGAAGTGCATTGAAAAACATGGGAAGAAGAAGCGGAATTAACGCGGACGAGTCCGTATTGGATGTTTTTGAAAACCTCGTCAATAAGAACAGGGATGAGAACGAATTAGAAGATGAAGAAAATACCGGCGTTACTTTGAAAGAGCTACCGGACGACGATTCTCCCCAAGCGAATGATGACGAAGACGAAGAAGATATCGAGCGAAGCAAAAATACATCCGGGAAAAGAAGCTTGAGAAAAGTAGTCTTGGCCAGGAAAACTACTTTGGATGTTTCATCGTGCGTTTCTGAGTGCGAGTTAATTAAGTCTTTACAGAGGCGGGATCCAGACGCGTACCAGTTTATTTTGACGCACCCGAATGGGACTTCGTTTATTGGATCTTCACCAGAACGACTCTTCAAGTCAAATTTCTCATCGCGAACGGTCGAATCCGAAGCCGTCGCTGGTACGCGATCAAGAGGAAGCGATCCAGGTGAAGATGCTGCGTTAGCCTACGATATGCTTCTATCGGAGAAGGAGCACGAAGAGTTTGCTATCGTGAGAGAAGATGTTCGGAAATCGCTCGCGAAAATTGCGCGCGACGGTAATGCAGGTGTATTGAAAGAGCTCGAGAAAGGAATCTTGCGACATGTATCCGTACAGCACTTGTACGCGCGCTTTCGCGCAAAGATCGACGAGCAAGTCGATGAATCTGACGTCATAAGCGCGTTGCATCCTACTCCGGCAGTATGCGGATATCCGCGAGATCTCGCTATGCAAACTGTTCGACAGTCGGAGACGTTTGATCGAGGTTTATATGCCGGGCCACTCGGGTGGATTGATTCCGAAGGCGCTGAATTCTGTGTCGCCATCAGGTCAGCTTTAATTTCTAACGGTGAGGATAGCGATGGTAAGGTTGCAGACCTCTTTGCAGGCGTGGGCGTAGTAAAGGCGGCAAATGCAAAATCAGAATGGCAAGAATTGAATTTGAAAACCAAACCTATGGAAGCGCTGTTACGCCAGAACAATAACAACATAAATGATACCAACGATTTAGCGTACGTACCGAATAATCCAAACGCACGTTCGGCGTACGCGCTCGTGGATGAGCTCGTGTTAAATGGCGTTGAGCTGTTTTGTATCGCTCCTGGTTCTCGCTCCACGCCTCTCGCTCTTGCGGCTGAAAATCATCCATCGGCGAAAGTAGTCGTGTGCATTGATGAGCGTTCCCTTGGTTTTTATGCGTTAGGTTTTGGCAAAGGAGCCGGTAAGCCATGCGCGATTATTGTTAGTTCTGGTACAGCAGTCGCGAATTTACTGCCAAGCTTTGTTGAAGCGCACGAATCGCAAACACCTGCAATTTATCTCACAGCGGACCGTCCCCAAGAGCTGAGGGACACCGGAGCGAATCAAACAATCGACCAAATGGATATGTTTAAGAACTTCCGTCGGTATTTTGTTGATGCACCTGTTCCTGGAGACTTGCAGACGAATGAATCCCAAGTTCAAACGTTTCGAAGTGTCGCTCGGGTTGCGTACGGTAAATCCACGGACGTTGCTCACCCTGGACCGGTGCACGTGAACTTGCCTTTTCGTGAACCTCTCGGACCGAGGCAAAAGATTGAAAATAACATGGACAGCAGTGATGTTGCGAGTGAAAAAACATCTTTAGCTTCGATGGAGAGCATCTACGAAGAAGAAAAGAAAGTGCGCGGAGAGAATATTTCGGGCGATTCTCTCGAGATTCAAGATATCTCCGTTTTTGAAAGCGCGGCGAAGCGAATGAAGGAATCTAGGAGAGGCGTTTTAGTTATAGGTGGTTCCGCAAACCCGAAAGACGCGTTAATGTCAGCTAAAGTTGCTAAAGTACTTGGATGGGCTGTTCTAGCTGATGTTACTTCTGGCTTACGCGTTGGCATCAATGGTGGTAACGCTGACTTGAATGTCGTCAAATGTTGCGATTACCTCTTATGTTCTGCGGAAGCTGCTGAAAGGTTTTCACCCGATTGCATTGTTCAGCTTGGATCTCGTATCGTGAGTAAACGGTTGTGTAAATTTTTAGACGATGCTGCTGCTGCAGATGAAGTCTCTTTCATAGTCGTGGATCCTTCGCCACGGAATTTTGATCCAAGTCATGTGGTGTCACATCGTATCCAATGTTCTAGGGACGTCTTTGCAAACGCTTTGCTGGAAGCAGAGATATTATCGGCTTCAGATGAGCAAAAGTACTACGCAAAAACATTCGTTGCGTGTGGGGAAATCGTTTCGGATGTACTTTCGCGACGCGTTTTGAAGATGGATGAACAAAATGGAATAACGGAAATGTCAGTGGCGGCTGAAATATGCAACGCGTTGCCAAAGTCATCCGCATTATTTCTCGGCAACTCCATGCCGATTCGCGACGCCGACGCTTTGGCTGGAATCAAAATGTTTTCACAAATCGATGATGCTGTCATGGATGAGAGTAGTTTGATCCTCGGTAATCCAGTGGTTGCTAATCGAGGCGCTTCGGGAATTGACGGTATCATATCAACTGCCGCTGGTTACGCATGTGGTTTGAATAGGCCTGTTACATTATTTATAGGTGACGTATCTTTTCAACACGATTCAAACGGGTTACTCTTTTTGCGTGAGGGTCCTGGTCAACCTCCAGTAACCATTGTTGTCGTGAACAACGGTGGTGGCGGGATTTTCGGCTTTCTCCCAGTATCCAATGAAGTAGAACGGGAAACCTTTGAGAAATTGTTCGCCACACCACCTGATACCAGTCGACGTTTGCTATGCGAAGCTAACAGAGTAGCATTTGCTCATCCAAGATCGATGCACTCGTTTTCGAATGAACTTGCAACCAGCTACGGTGAAGGACGCCATCGAGTGATTGAAGTGACGACGTCCAGACCGCAGAACTTGAAAGAGCACAAATCAGCGCAACATCAAGCCGTATCTGCGGTTGATCACTTTTTAAAAGTGGAAAACGATGTCATTAATGCGTCCTCGATGGTTATTGCAAGCGTAATGGTGACCGCTTTCGATGAACCTCTTCGAGCAAAGGATACGACCAAGACCGAGCAAAAATATCGTCAAGGCTTTTTACTCGAGGTGAAACTCAGCAATGGCATCGTAGGGTACGGCGAGTGTTCTCCACTTCCTGGTTTGCACGATAAAGCAGAGTGCAAGTTAGCCGGTGCACAACTACAAGCGTTTTGTGAATCGAAACTTCGCGGCAGAAGTGTCCCTACTTTCGTAACTTCGTTGAGAGGTCAGTTTGCAAAATGGTTCGCTGAAAGCGGCACATGCGAGAATGCGTTTATGTCGTTGTTCCCGAGCGTACGGTTCTGCATAGAGACGGCGATATTGAATGCGTTAGCAAACGCGACGTCAATACAAAATCCACTGGAAAATATTCGCGACAATTCCAACGGTTTCGTCTTCGTCAATTGTTTGTTCGACCCGGATCTTGGAAAATCGGAAGAGGAAAACGCGAAAGATTTGAAACGACTTTTTGACGAAAACCCATACAAATGCGTAAAAGTAAAGGTCGGACGCGATGAGAACGTATTACGCGACGCATCGAGGTTGAAAGCCTTCCGAGAAATTCTTGGACCAAATGTTGAAATACGAGCGGATGCAAACAGAGCGTGGTCGTTGGAAGATGCAATTTTGTTCGGAAAAGAGCTCGAGCGTTTACGTAACGTCAACTTGCAATTTATTGAAGAGCCTACGAAATCAGAAAAAGATTTGGAAGAGTTCTTCTTCAATACAAACGTCTTCTACGCCTTGGATGAAACCGTCGATGCGTTTATCAAGACTCAGAAATCGTCTTCTTCTGGAAGCATCGCGAGTAATTTTTACAAGCGCATTCTTAGAAATCGTTTGGGATGTGCCGCGGTTGTTTTGAAACCATCCGTAGTCGGTGGTGTCGAGATAACGAAAGATATTTGCGATATCGTCTTAGAGCTTACAAGCGCAATCCCCGTGATATCTTCGGCTTTTGAATCTCCCGTTTCGCTGACGATGAATGCAAAAATAGCGGAAACACTGGGTAAAACTACTGGGGGCGTCATTTGTCACGGCTTGGATACGGGACGATGGTTCGTGGACGAAAGCTTGAATCCATCAAAGACGATTAACGAAACGTTATCTGTATGCATCGATCCCAATACTTTCGAAAGGGACGTTATGATGAAATGGGCGCAATCTCATTTTTCACGTGCTAATCCTCCCGTGAAAACAAAGCAATATAACGTAAGCGTTGAAAAAGAAGGCGTGACGCACGACATTAGCGTAGAGGGCTACTTTCCATGCGAAAATATTTCATCATCGAAAACTATTCTCTTTCTTCACGGGTTTATGGGTGATAAAAGTGACTGGGTGCCAATTGCAAAGTCGCTGGCGACGCTCGGACACAAATGCGTTGCTGTTGATCTTCCGGGGCATGGCGAAACGAAAACTGAATTTACAAATTCCGCAGTTACGAGTACTACGTATTCGATCGAAGGCATATCGGATACGTTACGTATATTGCTTGAAAAAATGGAATTAGAAGATGTCACCGTAGTTGGTTATAGTCTAGGTGCCCGCGTTGCGCTTTCACTTTCTCTCTCGTCGTCGTCGAAAGAATGGAAGAACAACATTACTTGCGTCATTTCACTCAGCGGCACGTGCGGCATGCCTGACAGCGACGAGGGTAAAGAGACTAGACGCGAACGCGATGCCGCGCTCGCTAAAAAATTGAAAACGTCTCAATCGATGCTTTCATTTTGTAAGGAATGGTACGAACAGCCGATGTGGAAATCTCTCGTCTCGAGAGATGGAATGTCTATTGAAGAAGTTGCAAAGAAACGAGAGACGTCTGTCGGAGAAGGAAGAAAAGGTGAAATCGCAAACGTTCTCGAACACTCGAGCGTTGGAAAACAAGAACACGTGTGGGAAGAGTTGCAAAGAAACGAGAAAAATGTTCGAGTAATTTTTATTTACGGCGCGTTGGACGAAAAGTTTGCGTCTATTGCTGAAAAAGCCGTGCGAGTGAGCAACAATGTTGTCGAGGCGATTGAAATCGATAACGCCGGTCACGCCGTGCACCTCGAACAACCCTGTTTAGTCGCGATGGAACTCGCGAATCTCTTAAATTGTTAATAGATACATACGTAGGTAGATGATGGGATAGATTTTAATAGAAAAACATGTATAAGATGATGGTAATTAAAAAAATTTAAGAGCTGCGAGCGATATCACACACTTCTTACTTCCACAATTTGACGTTCATCAAGTCTATCTTTGGAATCTTGAAGGAGTTTTTAAACTTCTTGTCGGCGAACGGGTCACTCATGGCCGGCGCCTTGGTAAAGGAGTTCTTGAACTTGGAGGAACCACCGACAGTTTTGTTCAACTTCGCGGTGGCTTCTTTACGCGCCGCCGCATTTGCCTTGCGTTGTTCAGCCAACTCTTTCTTTCGGGCCACAGCCTTGGCTTGGGCCGCTTTGTTCTTTTCCGCCAATGCCTTCGCCTTGGCTTTCGCCGCTTCGCCAGCCGCCGCGGTTCGCTTCTTGTTCTCCTCAAACGCTTTTCTGCGTCTGTCGGTGTCGATCGTGTAGCCGTTCTGCGCGTTCCCATTCGTATTCGAAAGATAGTAGAGTAAAGGAAATGTCAGTAATCGAAATGTCGAGAGCCATCGTGCGAAAGAATGTGGTGATCGAAGGAGAAAGCGCGGCGCACGAGCGATATGTGCGCGCGCGCGTCGTTCGCAAACAAAAGCGTCCTTCCACTCTCATCGCCACCATCACCATCCGAGGAGTGCGGGTGCAGACTCTCATCGCGCGATTCTTCTCTACCACGGCAAAAACTTTAACAACAAAGGGAGAAGAAGTGATCCAATCCCGAGAGAGGGAAAGAAAAAATTCCATCACCAACAACAAGAGAGAGAGAGAGAGAGAGAGACGTCGTCAAAACGCTTTAGAGAGGCTCTCTCTCTTTTTTTTGCGTACCGATACGACCGCGTTGACCGATTTCTTCGGCGCCGTCGTCTTGGAGACGACTCGGACGCCAGTAAATTGGGTGGTGGTGAGCGCAAACATTTTTTATAGTCGTCGTCGTGTGATGATGATGATGATGATAATGAAGCGATGATTTTCGCCTTTACGTAGTTTTTTGGTCGCTCGTGACGACGACGACGACCCAAAACAACCGCGAAAAGATAGAGATCAAAAAAATCTTCTTCTTCTTCTTCTTGTCCCTTTAACAAAGATCCCTCTCCTTTTTTGTTGTTTTTTCATCCTCTTGGTAAAGTAAAGGTGTGTTCACAAAAAAAAAAAACGAAAAAAAAAATGTGTGAGAGATCCAACACCAAACTCTCTCTCTCTCTCTCTCACTCTCTCTCTTTTGTCTGTCGAGTCGTCTTGTGAGGATGATCAAAAATGTTTCGTGTGTGTTTTTTGGACACGAAGAAGAAGAAGAAGAAGAAGGAGACTTTTGAATACAAAACAACTGTTACTGTAAGAAGAGGTCGTCGGTCTCGCACTCCTTTTACGAACTCAAAAACAAACAAGAAATAACAAGAAACAACAACTACGGCGAGCTACCACGCAAAAACGCGTCTCTCCTATTGCGCTACGATGAAAGGGAAGGAATAGACGTCGCCTCTTCGTCGTCGTCGTCGTCGTCGTCCTCTTTTTTGTCTCCATTTTGTTCTTCTTCGTCTTGGGTGACACGACATCTCTTTTTCCTTTACTCGAGGCTGCCGCATTTTGTCTTCTCGCGTCGCGAACGGCTACTTTCGCTTTCAATCGTCTCTCCTCCTGTTCCCGAGCCAACTGTTCGATGGCCGCGTTGAAGCCGCCGAAACTCCGACGACCAAACACCCAATGTGGATGCATCCTCGTCTTCTTCTTCTTGGCGGCGAGTTGGTGTTCCCGCACCGCTCGGCGCTTTCGAGCGGCGGCGACCTGCTCCGACGTCTCGTACGTCCACCGCTCCTCGTTCGTCGTCGTCGTCGTCGTCGCATTCTTATTCGTCGCTTCTTCTGTCGCGTGTTGCAATGATGCTCTCTTCCTCCCCGATGTCGACGGTGGTGGTGGTTCCACCACCACCGTTGCGTCGTCTTTCGTCTCTTCAAAGCTTAATGCATTCTTCTTCGACGACGCCGATTCTCGCGCGCGTCGCATGAACTTCAACCCCGTCAGCGCCGCACTGAACTTGCGTTTTTGCCCACCACACCCATCACCACCACCACTACTACTACTCATCATC
>MDSZ01180988.1_pt1 | contig 11007 bp, 19 predicted proteins | sample 811201 | NCBI WGS metagenome assembly MDSZ01 (sample SAMN05326647, study PRJNA326480) | marine metagenome | isolation source: seawater | place: Indian Ocean: North | collected 2010 | reverse complement strand
TGGGATCGTTATAATACCAAAGGTGAACGTATTGGTAAATGTGGAGATAGAAAACCAGGCGAAGGTAAGCCTAAATGTTTAAGTAAATCAAGAGCGGCTAGTCTCAGAGCCAAAGGTGGTAAAAAAGCAATAGCCGCCGCAGTACGGAAAAAACGCAGAAAAGATCCAAATAAAAATCGACGCGGAAAAGCAAAAAACGTGTCAAATACAACCAAATGAATACAGTATGGGCGTTGGTTTTGATAACAGCCACGCAAAGTGGTATATTTACTATTAAATTAAAGGATACATTCAATTACAAACCTAGTTGTCAAATTGCCGCTGAAGGTAGACAGTTATTTCTAACTGCTGAATACATAGATCATAAAAAATACACATGTGTAGCACTACATCCTGAAAAAAATAAATAAAACACTTGACAATCATAGCATATTTTGTTATTATAATACAAAATGTGTAATGGAGATATAAATGAGCGATAGAGTTTACGGTCCAGAAGAAAAGGCCAAACTAGAAAGACTAGTAAAAGAAGGTGTTACAGTACTACAAGAAGTAGAAGATTTACAAGTAGGATTAAAAGATACAATTAAATCCGTTGCAGAAGAGTTAAATATCAAACCAACACTTATTAATAAAGCAATTAAGATTGCACAGAAAAGAGACTGGAGCCAACATGCAGATGCATTTGAAGATCTAGAAACTTTAGTTGCAACTATTGGAGCAGACAAAGATTAATGTCCTATGTAGATGCAATATTTGATAGAGATGCAGATATTATCCGTGTAGTTGAACGTAGAGAAGGCAAAAGACGTTTTACAGAATATCCTGTCAAATACACATTTTATTTTGAAGATATTAAAGGAAAATACAAAAGTATTTTTGGTGATCCTCTAAGTCGAATTGTTTGTAAAAACACAAAAGATTATAGGAAAGAACTTGCTATCAATAAAAATAAAAAATTATTTGAAAGTGATATAAATCCAATATTTCAATGCTTGAGCGAAAATTATCTACAACAAACTTCGCCAAAATTAAATACTGCATTTTTTGATATAGAAACAGACTTTGATCCAGAAAGAGGATTTGCGGATCCTAGTGATCCTTTTATGCCTATCACTGCAATTACAGTACATTTACAATGGTTAGACAGCCTTGTAACATTTGCACTTCCTCCAAAAGGCTTAACAATGGAGCAAGCCAAAAAAGAAGTAAATGAATTTCCTAACACATATTTGTATGAAAAAGAAGGAGATATGCTAGAAGCATTTTTAGATGTTATTGAAGATGCAGATGTTCTAAGTGGTTGGAACAGTGAAGGTTATGATATACCGTATACAGTTAATCGTGTAAGCAGAGTATTGAGTAAAGATGATACAAGACGATTTTGTTTATGGAAACAACTTCCACGTAAAAGAGAATATGAAAAATTTGGAAAGACTTCAGAAACATTTGATTTAATGGGTCGGGTGCATATGGATTACTTAGAACTTTATCGCAAGTATACATATGAAGAAAGACACACATATAGACTTGATGCAATAGGCGAACTAGAAGTTGGTGAAAACAAGACTGTGTATGAAGGCACACTTGATCAACTTTACAACAATGATTTTAAAAAGTTTATTGAATATAATAGACAAGATGTTGCATTGCTAGATAAACTAGATAAAAAATTGCGTTTCCTAGATCTAGCAAACGAAATTGCACACGACAATACTGTGCTTTTACAAACAACTATGGGTGCGGTGGCTGTAACAGAACAGGCAATTATAAATGAATCTCATGCTAAAGGGTTACAAGTGCCTAGTAGAAAACAACATGAAGGAAATACTGCCGCGGCAGGAGCATATGTGGCTTTTCCAAAAAAAGGTGTGCATAAATGGATTGGTTCAATGGATTTGAACAGCCTATATCCAAGTGTAATTCGTTCATTAAATATGGCTCCTGAAACTATTGTTGGTCAAATTAGGCCAGACTTAACTGATGAAATGCTTCATAATTCTATAGAACTTGAAAAGAAATCATTTGCAGGTGCTTGGGAAGGAAAGTTTGGCACTGAAGAATATAATGCAATAATGGAGCAACGTAAAGATATTAGTCTTACTCTTGACTTAGAATCTGGAGAAAGCCATGTATTAAGTGGTGCAGAAATTTATAAATTAATATATGATAGTAATAATCCTTGGATGCTAAGTGCAAATGGCACTATTTTCACATATGAAAAAGAAGGTATTGTTCCTGGATTGTTAAAAAGATGGTATGCAGAACGTAAAGAACTTCAAGGACAACTTAAAAAAGCAAAAGATGCAAATAATGATGTTGAAATAGAATATTGGGATAAAAGACAACTTGTTAAAAAAATTAATTTAAACAGTTTGTATGGTGCTATTCTAAATCCGGGTTGTAGGTTTTTTGATAAACGTATTGGTCAATCAACAACACTCACTGGCAGACAAATTGTAAAACATATGAGTGCTAAAGTTAATGAAATAATCACTGGTGAGTATGATCATGTAGGAAAAGCAGTAATATATGGTGATACAGACTCAGTATACTTTTCGGCATATCCTATTTTAAAAACAGAAATAGAAGCAGGAAAAATCCCCTGGAGTAAAGAAAATGTAATTACACTTTATGATCAAGTTTGTGAAGAAGCAAATAAAACTTTTGCAGATTTTATGGCAAAAGCATTTCATTGTCCTAAAACTAGAAGTGATGTAATTGCGGCAGGTAGAGAAATTGTTGCTGAAACTGGTTTATATATTACAAAGAAAAGATATGCGGCACTAGTATATGATACTGAAGGTTTTAGAAGCGATATTGATGGCAAATTAGGTAAAGTAAAAGCAATGGGTTTGGACTTAAAGCGTTCTGATACTCCTGTATTCATGCAAGATTTTTTAAAAGAACTTCTCGATATGGTTTTACAAGAAAAACAAGAAAAAGATATATTAGAATCTATTACAAACTTCCGACGTGAATTTAAAGAACGTCCTGGTTTTGAAAAGGGTAGTCCAAAACGTGCAAATAAAATTGGACATTATCAGCGTCTTGAAGAAAAGCAAGGAAAAGCAAACATGCCAGGTCATGTAAGAGCAAGTATAAATTGGAATACTCTAAAACGTATGAACGGCGACAAATATTCACAAGAAATTGTAGACGGTATGAAAGTAATTGTTTGTAAACTTAAACAAAATCCATTAGGATATACTAGTGTTGCATATCCTACAGATGAATTACGTTTGCCAGAGTGGTTCAAAGAATTGCCATTTGATGGCGATGCAATGGAAGAAGTTATTATTGATAATAAACTTGATAACTTAATTGGTGTGCTTAAATATGACTTAGAAAGCACAAAACAAAATAACACATTCAATACATTATTTGAATGGAGTTAATATGAAAATTGCTATTACAGGGCATACTAAAGGCATAGGTAAGCACATATATGATAATTTATCTTTTACAAATGAAGTGAAAGGTTTTTCAAAATCTAAAGGTTATGATATCTGTAAAGCCCAAGACAGAAATACTATCATCAAGCAAATAAAAGATTTTGATATTTTTATTAATAATGCACATGATGATTTTGGTCAAACTAAATTGCTTTATGAATTATGGAATGATTGGCATACAAAACCAAAAACAATAATATCAATAGGAAGCAATATTACAAATCATGCTTTACCTTTAAATATGAAAAAACTTTTTGAATATCAAATGCACAAAAAAACTTTAAAAAATTTACATTTTGACTTGCAAAATCTAAATACAAATGTTATAATGCATTATGTTAGTTTCGGTTATGTAGGAACCGAAATAACATTAAACGAAATATTAAAAATTATTATGGAAAAATTACATATGAATATGGACGAAATAACACTTAAAATGCAAGCACAAGATCCTGCTCATAATCAATCTGCTTTCAAAGGTTTGGCATGAAAGTAGGATTTACCTGTTCGACTTTTGATTTGCTACACGCAGGTCATATACAAATGCTTAGAGAAGCAAAAGAACAATGTGATTATTTAATTTGCGGATTACAAATGGACCCGTCAAATGACAGACCGGAAAAAAATCCACCCGTACAAACTATTGTTGAAAGGTATACACAATTAAAGGGTGTAAAATATGTTGACGAAATTATTCCGTATGGCACTGAAAAAGATTTAGAGGATATACTCGAAATGTATCATATCGATGTGCGTATATTAGGTGAAGAATATAGAGATAAAGAATTTACAGGTAAAGATATTTGCCGTAAACGTGATATTGATTTACACTTCAATAAACGGGATCATAGATTTAGTTCAAGTGATTTAAGAAAAAGGGTATGTGATAACAATGACACAAGATAATAAAATTGTATTTCTATCAGATTTAATAGAACAAAAAATTAGGAAAGAAAAAGAAATTGATTATTATGAGGCACAACTCAAAGAAATAGAACAAAAATTATTTTTTTTAAAAAAAGAAAAAGATTTGACAAATTTAATTATAGATATATTAGAACAAGAAAAAATTATTGATTTTCAAGAAAAATTATTAGAGAGGCACTAAATGACGATAAGTTATATATTTGATGTAGATAATACATTGACCCCTAGTAGACAAAAAATTGATCCAGAATTCAAAGGTTGGTTTTTAGATTTTGCAAGCAAATTTGATTGTTATGTTGCAACAGGTAGTGATTACATTAAGACAGAAGAACAATTAGGAATGGATGTAATGTATGCCTTAAAACGTAGTTATAATTGTTGTGGTAATAGTATTTGGGAAAAAGGTAAAGAAACATATAGAAGTTCTTGGCGTTTACCAGAAGACGCAGAAAATTGGTTAAAAAATGAGTTGTCATCTAGTGAATTTCCATTAAGGACAGGAAAACATTTAGATCATAGACCTGGCTTGGTAAATTTTAGTATTGTTGGAAGAAATTGCACACTTGCTGAAAGACAATTATATGTTGAATGGGATAAAGAACAGAACGAAAGAAATAAAATTGCAAAAGGCTTTAATAAATTGTTTGAAAATGAACATAAAGTAGTTGCTCAAGTAGCAGGCGAAACTGGTTTTGACATAATGCCGGTAGGTTGTGATAAAGGACAAATTGCTAAAGATTTTCAAGACAAAACTGTGTTATTTTTTGGAGACGCAATGGAAAAAGGCGGCAATGATTATCCTTTGAAAGAAGCATTAGAAAAAAATAACAACACTTGTATTACAGTAACCGACGGACATGAAGAAGTAAAATCTTGGTTATTAGAATATAATATTAATATTGAGTTAGGAGAATAAAATGATGAACACAATTCTTAAAATCCAAGGTATGATTATCGGTTTACTTATAATTGTTTACCTTGCAGGCACAATTCTCATGTTAGCAATGGAATTGGAATTTGTGCATAATGATTATGAATATATGATGTATCACAACGAACAAATACAATTAGATTTACTTGATGATAATGATAAGGAATCATATTGATGTCAAATGATGTCAAAGAAGTTGCACAAAAGCAAGCCGAAGAAGCATATGTTTTATTTTTAGGCTGGGCTAAAAAAATAAGTTGGGGTGCAATAGCATTACTTTTGGTTGTTGCAAGTTGTAACTTTGGAGTAGAAACTGGTCCAAATGCAACAGGCGGAAAGTCAGATCCTAGTTTGTATCCTGAATATAAAGAAAGAATGTTAGAAATGCAAGAAAGAATAAAAAAGGAGAAATACGGTGGGTAATCCAAACGAACCTTATAATAATGAAGGCTTTGCGCCTGCATTCATTTCGATAATAATATTTACATTAATTATACCAGGACTGATTATATTAAGTATAGATAATGGTTTTGTAAAGTTTGCAGAGATGCGAGGCGTAACAAGCGATTGTTGGGAAAATAGTAGACACGAAGTTGTTTGTTACAATCCTGATCCTGAAGAAGGTCAAAAACAAGCAAACTGCAAATTTTGGAGGAATTTCTGTAAATGAGAATAATTGCAGGTCCTTGCCAACATGAAACCTTAGAACAATCCATGCACATAGCCAAACATTGTTCTGATATTTGTGCCAAGTACAATATAGATTACTATTTCAAAGCAAGTTTTGATAAAGCAAATAGAACTAGCATTGATGGCAAAAGAGGCAAAGGTATTGATTCAACTTTGATAGATTTTTTATACATGAAAAGTGAAATGGATATAAAAATTGTTACTGATGTACATGAAACTAGCCAAGTAAACACTATTGGACATTGTGTTGATGTTTTACAAATACCTGCCTTTTTATGTAGACAAACAGATTTAATAGTATCTGCTTGTAATACAGGAAAAATAGTTAATATTAAAAAAGGACAATTTTTAGCACCTTGGGACGTAAATGGTATTTTAAGTAAATGCAAAAATGCTAAAGAAGTCTGGATAACAGAAAGGGGAACAAGTTTTGGATATAATACTTTGGTCGTTGATTACACTGGTTTGCAGTATATGCTTGATACCTATAATGTTCCTATTGTTTTTGATGTTACCCACTCGGTTCAAAAGCCGGGAGGAAATGGCAATAGTAGCGGCGGTAATAGGAGGTATGTCAATGGCTTGGCTCGCTCTGCATCTGCACTTGGTATAGATAATTTTTTTATTGAGGTGCATGAGGATCCAGATAATGCACCGTCTGACGGTCCTAACATGCTAAAATTAACAAATTTTGAACAAATTGTACAAGAAATTTCTAAATACAATTACAAAAAAACTCTTGACTTTCAAGAGAATATAGGCTATAATGAAAACTAGACAGGAGACACCTATGAAAGACATTTTACAAGACATCGTATCACATACACATAGTTTAGGCTTTATAACAACTTTAAAAGTTACTGCTGATTCAGAGAAAACATCTATTGAAAGCATGGCAGATGATAGAAGTGTTGTTATGAGTGCAACAACACACAACCCAGTAGGAGAATTTGAAGGCACATTTGGTATGCCTGATTTATCGAAACTTGCATATCATTTAAAAAATCCTGAATATCAAGATAATGCAAAGATTGAAGTTGTCCAAGCAGAACGAAATGGAGTTACTGTTCCAACACATATTCATTTTGTAAACAAAAATGGTGATTTTGAAAACGATTATCGTTTTATGAGTAAAGAAATTATCGAAGAAAAACTTAAAAGTGTAACATTTAAAGGACAAAGTTGGGACGTTACAGTGAAACCTTCTGTTGCGGCAATATCAAGAATGAAACTTATGGCTGGGGCCCATGCAGAAGAAATTGTTTTTCAAGTAAAAACAGAAAATAAAAATTTGAACTTTTATTTTGGTGACTTGAATACACATGCAGGTAAATTTACATTTCAACATGATATAGAAGGTGAATTAGGACATACATGGGCTTGGCCTGTTTCACAAACATTAGCAATTTTGAACTTAGATGGTGATATTACAATGAGCATTACTAATCAAGGTGCAATGATGATTAGTGTGGATAGTGGTATGGCTAATTATGAATACATAATGCCTGCACAACAAAAATAATGGCTGGAGCAATAAACACATCACTTAGGCAGTTAATTATGGATTGGACTGCTTTGCAACTTTTAGAAAAGGATCCAGATAATCCTATTCTAAAAAAACTTAGATCATGGCAACATCCAGAAACTATAGAATTAGATAAATTGCTTTCAAAATTTGAAAAAGACGGAAAATATCCTGAACATTATAATTTAGATTGGGGTAAAGTTAAATACAAGGATTTTGTCGATAAATGAAAACTAATTTAACTGAATCTCAAAAAGATTATGCTTTTTTCTTACCTAGTATAAGTGGATTCTATGCCACCTTTATAGGAAAGCAACGTTTTGAAGATTACGTAGAGCCACAAAGAGTTCCTCAAGAAATAGGAAAAGTAGAAGGTCTAAATTTTTTAAATCCAAACGAAGGTGTATTTCAATATAAATGGGCATTGTATTCCGCAGGTCACGCCGATTTAAATATCAACAAACATGTTCCTAAAGAAGATATGTTGAGAAACCGTGATAGAGAAAATTCTTGGTTACTAGGTGACTCTGGTGGTTTCCAAATTGCTAAAGGTTTATGGGAAGGCGATTGGACTAGTGAAACTTGTCCTAATGCACAGAAAAAAAGAAAACTTGTAGTAGATTGGATGGAGGAATACATGGATTATGGTATGATGTTAGATATACCTACATGGACATTTCAAGATCCTAAAGCGGCTAAAGCATCAAATATTTTTAGTTATAATGATGCAGTAAAAGCCACACACATTAATGCAAAATATTATATGGCAAATAGACGTGGCAACTTTAAAGTATTAAATGTGCTACAAGGAAGTAATCATACAAATGCAGATAGTTGGTATGAAGATTTCAAAAAGTACTGTGATCCTAAGCAATTTCCAGATACATATTTTAATGGCTGGGCAATGGGCGGACAGAACATGTGTGATGTCCATCTAATTCTTAGAAGACTTGTTCATATTATACATGATGGATTATTAGAACCTGGAAAACAAGATGTAATGCATTTTTTAGGTACAAGTAAATTAGAATGGGCAGTATTACTTACTGATATACAAAGAGCAGTACGTAAATATCATAATCCTAATTTTATGATTACATATGATTGTGCTTCGCCTTTTCTTGCAACTGCAAACGGACAAGTATACCACACTATTCGCTTAGAACATGAAGGCAAATGGAGTTATGTAATGAGTCCTAGTGCAGATGACAAAAAATATTCTACTGATACCAGGAATTATAGAGATGCAGTATTAGATGACAAAATATTAGAAAATTTTGAAGATTCTCCTATTAGTAAAAAATGTTCTATAAAGGATATTTGCATTTACAAACCAGGTGATGTAAATAAAGCAGGAAAAGAAGGTAAAACATCTTGGGATAGTTTTAGTTATGCTTTGCAAATGGCACATAATTGTTGGATGCATATAGAAAGCACACAACGGGCAAACGAAATGTATGACAAAGGAAATTATCCAAACATGATGGTTTTCACTACACCGCAAGAAAAACATGTATTCAGAGATGTAGTTGACGAAATTTTTTCTCATAAAAATAAAGAAAAAGCATTAAATACAATTGAAAGATATGGTAGTGTTACCCAACACCCTAGTTTATGGACACATATAATAGGAACCAGACTAAAAGTTGGTAGGAAGGCTATTACTGCCGAAGCAAAATTTGACGAGTTATTTTCGATGGAGTAAAAAATGAGTGACAGTAAAAAAGATAAACTAAAAAATCATTTACGAGCACTAGAAAAAAGACATAGAGAATTGGATAATCATATACAAGAAGAATTTAAAAAACATGTATCAGATGACGTAATAAGAAAATTAAAAACTCAAAAATTATGGCTTAAAGACGAAATACACCGAATTAACTTAGAATTAGTACAACTAAACTTGACTTAAAATTATGGATGAAAACGAAAAACGTTTAAGATTGGAAGCAATTGAAATGGCTTTGGAAGACATAGACCGTATTATCGAAACTATGCAAGAAAAAAACTATCCTAAAGACGAACTAAATGATTTTATTAGGAAACGTTGGGATCTTTGGAACGAACAATACAAAACAAAAAAGGCTTAGAAATGGAAAGACCTTACGATCAAGGAACTAAAGATAATATTAATTTCTTTGTAGGTACAGAAGTAGAACACACACCACAACATAACAAAAAAACACTTTTTGTAGTTGGTGTGCAAAATGTAGAAGAAATAATTGATAAAGCAACTCCGGCAGGTATTAAACACATTTATCTCGGAGCAAATATGAGTTTTGAGCCAATCAGTGTATATGACGAAATGGTATTTCCATTATTAGAAAAAGGTTATTGGGTAACTTTAGATTTTGAAATTCAGCATACTGAATGGATTTTAGAAAGTGGTTATACAGAACACAATAGATTTATTCCAATGATTTCTGCAAAGTTGCCTTACATAAATCAATTAGGTTACAATGCATGTTTAAAACTAGATGATAAGGATTTTGATAGCACAAATCCAGGTGTATGGGTACACAAGATTCACGATTTAAAGAAACGTGAATGTTTTACAGATTGGTCTAAATATACAAGAGATGAAATTATAGGTTGACAAAATGGACGGAGAACGTTATTATGAGTATATGCTCAGAAGATACAAGGAGGAAAATAAATTGGATAAAGCAAAAAGAACTATTTGGGTAACTTTTAAAAAGGAAGGTATACACAAATATCCTGCCGCACTTGACGATCCTAAATTAGCAACCGGAGACGAATATGATGTAAGTTTTTTAGGTTATCCACACAGGCATATTTTTCATTTCAAAGTGCAAATTGAAGTGTTTCATGATGATAGAGAAATAGAATTTATTCAATTTAAACGTTGGTTAGAAAATTTATATAGTGAAGGTACTATAGAATTAGATTATAAATCTTGTGAGATGATTTCAGATGATTTATATCTACAGATTAATAACAAATATCCAAACAGATTTGTTGTTATAGATGTATCAGAAGATGGAGAAAACGGCTGTCAAGTTGTATATCCAAAGTAAAAGTAATAAGTGAAAAGGAATCACAGTAATGGCTATTAAAAACCCAGTTGTCCGTAAGATTTTTGACGATTTGGATGAGTTTCATAATTTCTGTCGGACAGAAGGTCATAAGTTTGATCAGAAATTTTTGTATAATAGTGAAAGTAAGCAATGGCATGCTTTTCAAAAATATAAAAATTGGATTAGAGCAAAAAACCGTAATAAAGGAAGGCGATGATGAAAAAATTATTTTATATGGGTTTAGAGCCATATGAAGGAAGATATACTTTACAATTAGAAGAATGGTCAAGACGTGTTTTTTTACGTAGAGAAATAAATTGGGTTAGTGTGCCTGGCACAACCATAGACAACACAAAGTCAATACAGGTTGGTCAGGTCCTAGATGCACACGGGAGAAGTTATTTTGCAATGTCGCAAATGATGAATCTCGTACAAATGATG
>MDSZ01090958.1_pt1 | contig 11007 bp, 10 predicted proteins | sample 811201 | NCBI WGS metagenome assembly MDSZ01 (sample SAMN05326647, study PRJNA326480) | marine metagenome | isolation source: seawater | place: Indian Ocean: North | collected 2010 | reverse complement strand
TTATAAGCCTAATGGATTTACCTCTCAAATTTTAATTTCAGCAAAAAATAAAGAAACTAATGAAATTGAGGAATATTCAGTTAGCAGATTAAACACAAATAAAGATACTGTTAATGCTAGGCTAATTTCAAATCCTCAGGGTGGTATCGTAAAGATACCTACTGAAGATATTATCGTTAACAAAAAACTTCGACCCTCTTGGATCAACTATTCTGATCCTTTAACAAACAATGTCAGAGGTATGAATTTTGATGCAATAAAGTGTTTAAACAATTCAGTTTTTGTAACAATTATTGCCACAATAATAACAGTTTTGATAAATTCAATGGCCGCATTTGCCTTATCAAAATATAAGTTCAATGGACAAATAATATTTTTTATAATTATCTTAGCAACATTGATGGTTCCAGCATCAGTACTTATCGTTGGTATATTCAAAATGGTTTCAGTTACTGGTTTAAATGGTACGTTGTGGGGGGTTATCATACCTGGTGCAGCTACACCGACAGGTGTTTTTATGTTACGACAATATATGTTAACTATTCCAGATGAACTTCTAGAGGCAGCAAGAATGGATGCAGCAAGTGAATGGAGTATTTATTGGAGAATTGTTTTTCCACTTGCTTTGCCTGCAATTGCAGTTCTAGGTATTTTATCCATAATTTGGAGGTGGAATGATTTGATTCTTCCTATGATAGCTGTATCTACTACAAAAACAGCATATACAATTCAACTTTGCCTTTTAGATTTTCAAGGTGAATATGTTGCTCAAGAACATTATAGATTGGCTATGACTGTAGTTAGCTTAATTCCAACAACTCTAGTATTTGTTTTCTTACAAAGATATATTACAACAGGCATTGCAAGCACAGGTATTAAATAATTATGGCAACTTTAGAGTTAAAACAGGTCAGAAAAAATTATGGAAATTTAGAGGTAATTCATGGAATTGATCTTTTTATTAAAAATGGAGAATTTTGTGTATTAGTTGGTCCATCAGGATGTGGAAAATCTACATTATTGCGAATGATTGCTGGATTGGAGCAAATAACTAAGGGTGAGATACTAATAGAGAATAAAATAGTAAACAATATTTCTGCTTCAAAAAGAGGATTAGCAATGGTTTTTCAGTCTTATGCTCTTTATCCCCACATGAGTGTTAAGCAAAATTTAGCTTTTGGGCTTGAAAATTTAAAAATGGATAAAGAAGAAACAACTAAAAGAATTTTGGAGGCAGCGAGACTTTTACGTATGGAAGAATATTTACAAAGAAAGCCTGGTCAATTGTCTGGTGGACAAAAACAACGTGTTGCAATCGGTAGAGCAATTGTAAGAGAGCCATCAATATATTTATTTGACGAACCTCTCTCAAATTTAGATGCAGAGTTAAGAGTAGCAACTCGGGTTGAATTAAAAGCATTACATGCAAGATTAGGGAATACTATGATTTATGTTACTCACGATCAAGTAGAAGCAATGACTATGGCAGATAAAATTGTAGTTATGAATAATGGAATTATTGAGCAAGTTGGAGCGCCTCTTGATTTATATAACAATCCTGCAAATAAATTTGTTGCAGGTTTTATAGGATCACCAAAGATGAATTTTATTAATTTTGACTCTTTACCAAGTCAAATTAAGAAACTTGCACCAAATAATACTTTTACGCTTGGTATTCGACCTGAACATTTATTTATAGATGGTGAAATAAATCTTCCCCTAAAAATAGATAATGTGGAGCAACTTGGAGCTGACAGTTATTTATATGGAAAGACTGTTTCAGATCAACCTTTATCTATAAAACTAAATTACCAAACTGATATAAAAATAAATGAAGAAATTAATATTAGTTTTAAAGAAGAAAATTCACATTGGTTTGATGAAAATGGCAGATCATTGTAATTTTTAAGTTAGATGCCCTTTATTAAAAATTTCTTAGAATTTCAAAATAAAAATCAAGAAGCAATTATTAAATTAGAAGATGATTGGCAATTTAAAATTATATTTTATGAATATAGTATTATTAATTTATCTATTTTTTACAAAGATTATAAATTAGATACACTATCAAATATTAAAAAAATAAATTTAAAAAAAATAAAGTTTAATAAGCAAATCAAGAAAAATAATATTGTTTTGTATACTAATGACAATAAAATTATTATTAATAAAAATCCATTTAGGTTAACAGTATTAAAAAAAATAAATAAAAAATGGGAGAAAATTATTGAAGATAGACCTACAGGTGCTTGGTACTGGAATATAGAATCAAAAAGTTTAAAACATTTTCAATTAAGAAAAAAAAATCATAAAATATTTGGTTTAGGAGAAAAATCAGGATCTATAGAAAGATCTTTTAGAAGTTTTTCTATGTCACAAAAAGATAGTTTAGGATACAATGCTGAAAAAACTGATCCTCTCTATAAGTCATTTCCATGGCTTTACGTTATTGACTCAAAAAATAGATATAGAGATTTTGGACTTTTTTATAATGAATTTTCTTGTTCAAAATTTGATATAGGAAGCGAGCATTCAAATTATCACAAACATTATAGATTTTACGAAACAAATCAAAAGGGTTTTAATTTACTCATTTTTTTAAAAGAAAAAAATATTTCAATTTTATCTAATTTGAACAACCTTTTAGGAAAGAGATATCTTCCACCAAAATGGAGTTTAGGCTTCCAGTTTTCTTCAATGGATATAGCAGATAGCAATAAATCTCCGAAATTATACTTAGAATTTGTAACTAAGTGTAATGAAAATAAAATACCTATTAGTGCAATACATTTTAGCTCAGGATATACTTTAGCGAATAATAAAAGAAATATATTTATTTGGAATAAAAAAAAATTTCCTAATCCAAAAAAATTTTTGAATCAATTGAAATCAAAAGGAATAAATACAGTTGCAAATCTAAAGCCAGTTTTATTACTAAAGCATCCTTTTTATAAGGAAGCTTCAAGAAAAGATCTTTTTATTAATTCTAAAAATAATAAACCGCTTATAATTCAATTCTGGGGTGGAAAAGGTAGCCTGCTGGATTTTACAAAGGAACAAACTTGTAATTGGTGGAATGAAAATCTTAAAAAATATCTTTTTCAAAATGGATTTGATGCAATTTGGAATGATAATAACGAATATGATCTAGAAGATTATGAGTCTTATTCTTTTATAAATAATGCTAAACTTAACAGTAAAAATTTATCATCTTATCAGGGATTATTGATGTCTAAAAGTAGCTATAATGCTACTTTAAAATATTATCCGGAAAGAAGAAATTATGGCGTTACTAGATCAGGTGCTATGGGTATTCAAAACTGGGTAGAAACTTGGACAGGCGATAATGATACATCATGGCATTCATTAAAATGGAGTTTAAGTATAGGATTAGGTTTATCATTATCAGGTTTAGGTTTATTTGGGCATGATATTGGTGGTTTTACAGGCTCAAGAACTTCAAAAGAATTACTACTTCGATCATTTCAGCTTATGCTTTTTCATCCAAGATTCCATATGAATTCCTGGAAAGCAAAAAACTATAACAATTTGCAAAATATTAATTCACCATTTATGCATAAAGATGTTTTACCGGAAATAAAAAAAATAATTCAATTAAGATACAAAATTTTACCAATTATTTATTCAGCAGTGTGGAGGTATTATAAATATGGCGAGCCAATTGTTAGACCTATCTTTTTAGATTTTGATGAAAAAGAACATTTTGATAAAGAAGATATTTTTTGTATTAATGAAAATATTATCTTGGTTCCTATATTAGAAAAAAATTGTAAAAATAAAGAAATTTTTTTACCTTTTTCCAAGGAAGGTTGGTATGATTTTTATTCAATGGAATATATTGCTTCTGGTGGTAAAGTTATTATTGAAACACCAATAAACAAAGCTATAATTATTGTAAGAGGAGCAACAATTGTTCCATTATCTGATACAAAAAAAATTAAAAAAACACACCTTACATCTATTAACAAAATCCTAATATTTCCTTCAAAAACAAAGATTTCTAAAACGCAAAAAAATTTACCAATGATTTTCGACGATGGTTGGTCAAGAAAAAATGATAAAAATAATTCATTAATATTAACGCCTGTTATTTCTATTAATAAAAATTATATTGAATTAGATTTTTTAAAGAATGGTTTTAGAAAAATAAAGCAAAAAAGTATTACTATAATTACAGATAAAAATTATAGTGTTAGTGTAAAAAAATATTCTAAAATTTTTAAAAAATAATTTTTAATTACATTTTGTCATACTACACAATATTTCAAATGCAATTGTTGCAGCTACATGAGATGTCATGTTATTTAAATCAAATGGTGGTGAAACTTCTACAACATCGCCACCAATAAAATTTAATTTATTTAATTTTCTAATAATTACTTGTGCCTCTCTAACGTTAAAACCTCCTACTTCAGGAGTACCAGTTCCAGGAGCAAAAGTTGGATCAATACCATCTATATCAAATGTAAAATATACATCTTGATCATTCAATTTTTCATAAATTAGTTTTAGACTTTTTTCTAAACCCATTTCATAATAATCATCAATAGTTATTATTGTTACACCTTGTTCTTTAGCCCAAGATAAGTCATCAGGATCATATAAAGATCCTCTGATCCCCAAAATTACATATCTATTTGGATCTATCAGTTTTTCTTCAATGGCTCTTCTAAATGGTGTGCCGTGGGTATATTTGTAACCCCCAAAATAAGTATCCCAAGTATCTGTATGAGAGTCAAATTGAAAAAGACCTACTGGTTTATCTTTAGCAAGCCCTCTTAAAATTGGCAGTGTGACCAAGTGATCTCCACCTATTGATAACGGTATAGTATTTGATTTTTTTATTTCATAATAAAATTCTTCAATTTTTTTCAATGAATCATTTAAATCCGCTGGATTAACTGGACAATCACCAATATCTGCTATGTTAAATTTATCATAAGGACTTTCTAATGAAACTGGATGATATAGTCTAACTAATGAGGATGCATTTCTAATTTCTCTTGGACCATGTCTTGCTCCAGGTCTATTTGTTGTTCCACCATCCCATGGAACACCACAAACACAATATTCCAATTTTGTAAGATCTTTGATAACTGGAAGTCTAAAAAAAGTTGCTATGTCAGCAAATCTTGGAACTTTCATACTTTCAATAGGTTTTATTTTAGTCATCAAGTTATGTTATGATATAAAGTGAAAAAAGTTTCAAGTATATTAATTAGCAAGAGTTTAAATTTTAATGAAAACAAAAGACATATTTAGAGATAAACAGATAATAAAAAATCTCACTAATATATCATTTCCTAATATTTCTCTTAAAAATCAAAATAACATTTATCTTAATCTCCATAGATTTGATACTTTCAGGTTAGTTTTGTATTTTTTTTCTATGACTGGAAGACCTGATCGAGCATTACCTAAGAATTGGAATAAAATTAATGGTGCTAGTGGTTGTACTTTGCAAAATTGTAAATTTAGAGATAAATATGATGAATTTATTAGCCAAAATGCCTTACCTATAGGTATTTCAACGCAGTCTGTTGAAGATTTAAAAGAAATGACTCAAAGATTGAATATATCTTTTGATGTTTTAAGTGATATTGATTTAAATTTGAGTAAAAAATTAGATTTACCAACCTTTAGGATTGAAAGTAAAGTTTATATTAAACGACTTACTTTAATTGTGGAAAAAAATACTATTAGGAAGATATTCTTTCCTATTATTTATCCAAACAAACATATAGATGAAGTTATTGAATGGTTAAAAACAAATTAAGAATTTTAATATGTAGTTTGATTATTTTTTTTTCAAATTATGTTTTTGCAAATCCAAATTTAGATCAGTGGATAGATACTGATAAATCATATAAAGATTTAATTGATGACGGATTTGAGGTTAAAAGTTATGCAATAAGTAATATTGAAACCGAAAATGGCTTATTATTAATTTTATTCGTTACAGTCTTACAAAAAGATCAAACTCTCTATGAATGTCAAGAATATCAGACTATGGATAAAACTCTGGAAACATTAGATATGACATTAATATGTAAAGAGCTTGTGCAGCCATATCAAAGGGGTATTGGAACCTAAATTTTTTCAATATTTAGAAAAAACCATTGAAGGGCAATTAGAGCCAGTCCATTTAAAATTTTTCCTTCTTTCATTTTTGATCTTACCTCTTGAATTTTGTAACTTTTAACAAAAATATCTTCATTTTCTGTTTCTAGACCTCTTATTTTAGAACCTGTAAAAGTTTCAACTTCTCCAAGATAAAGATGATAGAATGACTCAGATGAACCTGGTGCTGGAAAGTATTTTTGTATTGGAATAAGTTTTTTTATCTCACAACCAGTTTCTTCAATACACTCTCTTTTTGCAGCTGTTTCAGGATTTTCTCCATCATCAATCATCCCTGCTACAATTTCATCAAGATAGTTTCCATATTTTTTTGACATTGTTCCTGGTCTAAATTGTTGAATTAATATGATTTCTTTTTTTATTGGATCATATGGCAGCACCGCTGCAACTTGAGCACCTCCAAATAATTCTCTTGTTATAACATTACTCCAACTACCATCGTATTTTTTAAAAGTAAGAGTTACTTCATTCATTTTGAAAAAACCATCATGTAGCTTTTTTTTCTTAATTATTTTAAATTTTGGATCCATAATAATTTGATATATTATTATTAAAATATATATTTAATTTATTATGGAAAAAGCATTATTTGGTGCAGGATGTTTCTGGGGTGTGGAAGAAAAGTTTAGAAAAACTACAGGGGTTAAGAATACCTCAGTTGGATATTCAGGTGGAAATATAATTAACCCAACTTATGAGCTTGTATGTACTGGACAAACAAATCATGCAGAAGTTGTTGCTATTGATTATAATGAGTTAGAAATTTCTTACTCTAATCTTCTTGATATTTTCTGGAATTGTCACGATCCAACTACACTTAATAGGCAAGGACCTGATATAGGCACTCAGTATAGGTCTATAATTTTTTATTATAATATCGATCAAAAAAATAAAGCACTTACTTCTAAAAAAGATAATTTAGCAAAATTTAATCATGATATAGTTACTGAAATAACTGAGTTTAAATCATATTATAAAGCTGAAGAATACCATCAAAAATATATTCTAAAAACAGGTTTACACTGCTCAATTTGATTATAACCTTTTAAAATGAATGAGGATTTTTATTATGCATTCTTAACAGGTTGGTTTATTTTATTGATTTTTTGGTCGATTATTATTTTATTTATTTTTATTAGAAAACCCCCAAAATCAAAGCTATCACCTAAGATTTTTTATTTTTCTATTCTGATATTTTTTATATCATTACTAATAGTTATCTTTATTTTTAGTGCTCCGATTCGTTTTATATAAAAATAAATCATCTATATCTAGTAGGCTATGAATAAAATAATACTAAGATATTGATAATTAACAGTTTTTTAATATTTTGTATTGAATAGTGGTTTTTTCATAAATATAAACTACTTCGAATTAAAAAAACTATAGGTAAAAAATGTCAATTTTAAAAAATTATTTTAAACAAAATAGTGTTATGCACAGTTTTTCTAACTGTCAGTGGCCTATAGGTGATCCGCAAGAAAAGGAATTTCATTTCTGTGAAGAAAAGACAGTTTCTGGAAAACCTTACTGTAAAACTCATTGTGATATTGCTTATATTGACGAAAAAGAGCTTAAAAAAGAAAAAGAAGCTCAAAAAAATCGTCAAATCGCTGCATAACTATAAATACGAAATATTTGTTAATATGATGTCTAAGGCTTAAATGCCTTTTTCATTATATTGACTATTTTGTACAAATTTTTAATATATCTAATAAAAATGTTGTTTAATGTTTTAAAAAAATTAAATTTTGATAGAACTCTTGAAATTACAGATTCAAAAAATGTAAAACATAAGTTTGGTAAAAACAATCCACACATTTCAATTAAATTAACAAACAAATCTATAGAAAGAAAAATTTTTCTTAATCCAGGTTTATATTTTGGCGAAGCATATATGAATGAAGAACTGATTATTGAAAAAGGGACTATAGAAGAATTAATTAATCTCATTACAAATTGTTATGATGATTTTATTTCTAATAATAATTTTTATAAATTTTATGAGTACATTTCAGGGTTATTAATGCCTTTTCAGCAGATTAATCAGCTTGTGAATTCAAAAAAAAATGTTGCTCATCATTATGATATAAATGAAAATTTATATAAATTATTTTTAGATAAAGATATGCAGTATTCATGTGCATATTTTCATAATTCAAATATTGGATTAGATCAGGCACAAAAAGATAAAAAACAGCATATAATTAAAAAACTCCAAATAAATGAAAATATGAAGGTTTTAGATATAGGATGTGGTTGGGGAGGTATGGCTATAGAAATTGCAAAATCAACAAGAGCTAAAGTTAAAGGAATAACTTTGTCCGAAAACCAATATAAGACTGCATGTGAGCGCGCTCAAAAAGAAGGACTAAATGATAAAGTTTCATTTGCATTACAAGATTACAGAAAAGAAGAAGATCAATATGACAGAGTTGTCTCGGTTGGAATGTTCGAGCACGTTGGTGTTAAGTATTTTAAAACGTACTTAAGAAAAGTTAATAATATTTTAAAAGATAATGGTGTTTTTCTATTACATACTATTGGTCAAAGAGGAATACCTACCGCTACAAGTCCATGGATAAGGAAATACATTTTCCCAGGTGGTTATATACCCTCTTTATCTGAAGTTATGAAAGAAACTCAAAAGCTTAATATAAATGTGACAGATATAGAAATTTTAAGACTGCACTACGCACATACTCTATCACACTGGTATAAGAATGTCTTAGAAAATAAAGATAAAATAGTCAGTATGTTTGATAAGCGCTTTTTCAGGATGTGGGAATTTTACCTTTTAGCAAGCAAATATTCTTTCGTAAACATGGGCAATGTGGTTTTTCAAATACAAATAGCAAAAAATATTAACAATTTACCTTTAACGAGAAATTATATTTATAATTAAATCATTTATATTTATTGAAATATTTTAATGGGTGATATACCTTTAAATTAATGTCACAAAGCTTAAATAACTATATAATCAGAGCAGCCTCCTTTCTATTGATTGTCTTCGTAATTGTAGTTTTGTTATACCCTGTTTTACAAAATGCATTTCTATCCAACATATTTATTAATATCATAATACTTTTGGGTCTTACATTTGGTATCTTTTTTAATTTTTATCATCTAGTAGATTTAAATTATAGATATATTATATTTTCTAACTTCAATATTACTAATTCAATTGAAGAGTTTAGTAAATTAAAAGGATCTAACAAAAATATTTCTTTAGAATTAAAAAATTTAAATGGAAGGTTTGTTTTTAAAAGTTCTTCGATTGACAGACTAATTGAAAACTCTGACATGACTCTAGTTAGCATCAGAGAGACATCACGTTATCTTGTTGGTCTTTTAGTTTTTTTAGGCTTACTTGGTACTTTTTGGGGTCTTCTAAAAACTATTGGCTCTGTGGGTAATGTTATAAGTGGCTTAGGTATTGACGATACAAATGTAGCAGGTTTTTTTAATTCATTAAAAGATGGTTTGAGTGCTCCATTAGAAGGAATGAGTATTGCATTTAGTAGTTCATTATTAGGATTAGCTGGTTCATTAATATTGGGATTACTTGATTTAAACCTTGGACAAGCCCAAAACAAATTTAGCCAATTTTTTGAAAAAACTTTATCAAATAATTCTTCTCCTGATTTTTCTAATAAGGTGGCAGACCCTACTTCTAGTGCAATACAGAAAATTTATGATAATCTGGACAATATAGTGAATGCCCTTAAAAATTCATCTGAAAATCAAATATATATTTCAAAAAACTTAGATAAATTTAATCAAATTTTAGATAAAATTAATAAAAATTCATTAAATTTAGACAAACAGTTATCAAATTTTCTTTCAACACAATTAAATACTCAAGCTTCACTTATAAATTTAACAGATTCATTAAGTAAAAATGGTATTTTGGAAGCTAAGAAAATAAAAGAATATTTTCTTAAAATTGAAAAAGAAATTAAAAAAGTAAAAAAATAATAATGGCTACTAGGTCTCTTAGAAATAGACTTACTGACTCAACTAATATTTGGCCAGGATTCGTTGATGTTTTGGCTACATTGTTAATTGTAATTATTTTTGTTTTAATGGTTTTTACTGTTTCTCAAATATATCTAAGTGATGCTATTTCTGGGAGAGATAAAGCATTACAGGACTTAAGAATAAAAATTAATGAGTTGTCTAAAATTCTAGTTATCGAAACTCAAGATAAAGAACAAGCAGTATCTAGCTTACTAGCTACACAAGAAGAACTTGAAGATACTCAATCAAATTTAAAATCAGAACAATTACTAAAAAATCAGCTTCAAGAGGATATTGCAAAAAAAAGAACAGAAATTTTTGTTCAAGAACAAAATGTTTTAGCTTTGTCAGACCAAATAAGTGACTTGCTTAAAGAATTAAGAATTGTTGCAAAAGCACTAGAAACATATGAAGGTCAAGAAAATACATTATTGCAAACGGAGGGTTTGGGAGAGAGAATTAATAAAGCTCTTGCAACAAGGATTGATCAATTAAATATACTTAATCAGGAACTTGATAATGCAAACCTTAGATTATCAGAAAGTCAGAGTGATCTTCAGGAAACAATTGATGAATTAAATAAAAAGAATAAAAATTTATTAGCTATTAATGAGAGTTTAGGTTTAGAAGATGGAGGAATCGATGAGCAATTATTAGCTATAAAAAATAAAAACGAAGATCTAACAAAATTAAACCTCACACTAGAACAAACAAACACAGAATTGTCATTGAGAGATGAGGAGTTACAAAATCAAATAGCACAATATCAAGCTCTAGCAAATGATCTCGAAAAAACAAACACAGAATTATCATTGAGAGATG
>MDSZ01060042.1_pt1 | contig 11007 bp, 13 predicted proteins | sample 811201 | NCBI WGS metagenome assembly MDSZ01 (sample SAMN05326647, study PRJNA326480) | marine metagenome | isolation source: seawater | place: Indian Ocean: North | collected 2010 | reverse complement strand
TTGTTTTCTGTTATCAAAGCGTTAGCGCCAATTATAGAATTTTTTCCAATTTTTGCTTTATTTAAAATAGTGCTTCCTATACCTATTAAACAATCGTCCTCAATTATACATCCATGAAGCATCACTAAATGACCTACCGTTACATTCTTTCCAATTATCGCTGGACAACCAGGATCTGTATGCACAACGCTTCCATCTTGTATATTCGATCCTTCTCCAATAGTTATTGGTTCTACATCTCCTCTCAATGTAGCATTAAACCAAATATTCGAGTCTTTTTTTAACTCCACTTTTCCAATTAATACAGCATTAGGTGCTGCCCAGCTGTTTGGATCTAATTTTGGAGTTACACCTTTAAAATCGTAAATCATAATTATGCTTTAATATGTAGTTAATTCTTTTATAATATATTATGGCCTTAACTAAAACACCAATTTGTAATTTCGGTAAAAAAGCTGATGATTTTCAATTAAAATCTACTAATAACGATATAATTTCCCTAAATGAAATAAAAGGAAAGAATGGCACATTAGTTATGTTTATTTGTAATCACTGTCCCTATGTTAAAGCAATTATTAAAGATTTGGTTGACGATTGTAAAAGTTTGAAAAAAGAAGGAATTAATTCGATTGCGGTTATGTCTAATGATACAAAAAATTATCCCGAGGACTCATTTGAGAACATGATAAACTTTGCAAAATTGAATAATTTTGGTGATTTACATTATTGCATAGACGAAACGCAATCTGTGGCAAAAAAATATGGGGCTGTATGCACTCCAGATTTCTTTGGGTATAATAAAAATTTAGAACTTCAGTATCGGGGCAGAATAAGAGAGTTAAAAAATTTAAATCCTGTTAGAAGTGGCGAAAGTGATTTAAAATTAGCTATGAAAATGATTTCTCAAACTCAGAAAGGACCATCAATGCAAATTCCGAGTATGGGATGTAGTATAAAATGGAGTAATTAATGTTTTTAGTTGCTACAAGAAATTTTCCTCCTGAAATCGGTGGTATTCAAAATTTAATGGAAGGTCTTTCAGAAGCATTATTAAATCATGGTCCAGTCAAAGTTTTCGCAGATAACTATGATAATTGTGAGACTTATGATCAAAATTCAAAGTTAAACATTCAAAGAATTGCAGGTTTTAAAATTTTCAAAAAGTACAGAAAAGCAAATCTTGTAAAAGATTTTTTAAATGAAAATAATTTACGAGCTGCATTTTTTGATCATTGGAAAAGTATTGAAAATATTGATGAAGACTCTTTAAAAAAAACAAAATCTTTTTGTCTGATTCACTCAAAAGAAATAAATCACCCTTTAGGTTCGACACTAAATAAAAGGTCGTTAAAAGCGCTTGAGAAAGCAGATTATGTTATTGCAAACTCTAATTTTACATCAAATCTTATTAAAAAATTAGGACTAAATTCAGATAAAATAAAAGTGATAAATCCTGGGTGTAATTATCCTTTAAAAATTACAGAAGAATCTAAAAATTTTGCAAGCAATATTTATAAAAATACTTTTCCTAATTTAATTACTGTTTCAAGATTAGATGGAAGAAAGTGTCATCAGAATATTTTAATGACAATAAAAAACCTTATACCTAAATTTCCTAAAATAAAATATGTTTCAATCGGCGATGGTGTAGAAAGAACAAGTCTTGAAAAATTAAGAAGAGAACTTGGTCTTTTGGAAAATGTACATTTCATTTATAAGTCAACTGAGCAAGAAAAATTAGCCTTACTTGAAAAATCAAATTTATTTGTCATGCCATCGATAGTTTACAAAAAATCTGTTGAGGGATTTGGGATAGCTTATATAGAAGCTGCAACCTATGGAAAACCTTCAATTGGTGGAATTTTCGGTGGTGAAGCAGACGCTATTAAAGATGGAGAAACAGGATATTTATGTGATGGAAACAATTTAGAAGATCTATACAAAACAATTTTAAAAACATTAGAAGAAGCAAATTATAAAAAATTAAGTCTTAATGCTTTAGAATTTTCTAAAAATTTTAATTGGGACAAAATAGTTAAAAAATATATAGAGTTAATTTAATCTCTTTTTAATTTGTTCTAGAACAGTTTCTACATTAAGATCTGACAATTTCTTTACACTTAAGGCATTAAAATTAACATTTTCAATGCTAACTTTTTTTGCAGATGTGTGGCTTCCAAATAAAACTAAACCTTTTTTATTGAGGTGTGATGCTATGTGCGCAGGTCCTGTATCATTAGCTATTATAAATTTTGCATTATCAATTAGAGAAATTAATTTTTTAATATTTATAGGTTCTCCTTCATCCAAAACAACTTTTGCATTAAATTCATTAGCTTCTTTAACCTCGTCATATCCTGGAGCAATTAAAATTGAATATCTATTCTTATATTCACGCCTTATACTTGTTATTAATTCTTTAAAATAAGGCCATTTTTTATTTAAATTTTTTTTTGAACAGAATGGAAATATCAAAATATAATCTCTATTAGTGTACTTATTGGTTAAGCCTAATAAATCTTCTTTTGCCCAATCTAAGTCAATTTTTTTTAAAAAGTTTGTTGGAATTTGACTGTCTTTCAATTGAAGCTCCATCCGATCTAGAACCGGAAAATTATCAAAATCTCTTTTTTTTTGTCCCTCTTTTAATGTTGTGTCAGTTGAAGACCATTCAGCTTTTTTTAAAATAAATTTTCTATAAAATCTTGTTCTCCTTGAATTTTGTAAATCAAAAATTTTTGTAAAATTGTACTTGGACAATAATTGTTTTAATTTATATAAAAAAAATATATTCCAACGAGGTAATCTTTTATCAATTATAACACCATCCAAATAAGGGCACTCCGACATAAAAATTGAGTAAGGTTGAGAAGTCAGGAGAAAAACTTTTCTATTAGAATAAAATTCCTTTATATCTTTAATTGCGCCATTAGCTTGAATTAAGTCTCCTAATGATCCATGTTTAATTATTAATATATTTGACATTAATTAATCCGTGTATATTTATTTATAGTATAGTCTAAATATTTAATATGAATAGAAAATTAGACAAAATATTGGCAGAAATTTCAGCTGGAGAGTTGGTAGATAAGATTACAATTCTTGAAATTAAAAAAATCAAATTAACTAATAAAGATAAATTAATTGAAGTAAATAAAGAATTAACAAGTCTGAATATAACGCTTGAGAAATCTATTCCCGATATTTCAAAAATACTCAAGTTCAAGGAAAATCTTAAAAATGTAAATTTAAAACTTTGGGACATAGAAGACGGTAAAAGAGCAGCTGAAAAAGAAAAGAATTTTGGAGAAAAATTCATTGCTTTAGCAAGAGATGTTTATACCTTAAATGACCAACGAGCAAAAATTAAATTAGAAATTAATGAAATATTGGGTTCAAATATTAAGGAAGTGAAGTCTCATTTTTAATCATAACGAACACTGGGAATTTTTTTTCTAAGCTTTTTGACAAGATTGGGATTTATTGTTGAGGTGATCACTCCCTCTTTTTTTCCAAGTTCTTTTAAAATTTCACCATCAGGTGAAACAATCATAGAATGTCCGTAAGTTTTTCTTCCATTACAATGTTTGCCGGCTTGTCCGGGAGCAAATACATAAGAAATGTTTTCTATTGCCCTAGCCTTTAATAATGTGTGCCAATGTTTTTTACCTGTTGTCTCTGTGAAAGCTGATGGTATGCTTATAAAGATTGACCCGCTTTTTGACATTTTTTTATACATTGATGGAAACCTCAAATCATAACAGATTGAAAGCCCCAACTTTCCCCATGGCAAATTTGAAGTCTTAATTTTTTTTCCTGACTTAAATAATCTTGACTCAAAGTATTTTTCCTTTTTACTTAATTTTGCATCATACATATGAATTTTATCGTAATAGCATTTAATTTTTCCATTAGGTGAAATTAGAATTGACCTGTTTACTAAATCATTTTTAATTTTAAGAATCAAAGAACCGATTAGTACCCATTTCTGATATTCTTTGGCTAAATCTTTTATCACTTTAAGATAAATATCTTTGCTCATATTGGTTGCTGTATTTAAAAGTATCTTTTTGTTTAATGTAATCTTAGATGAAACTTCTGGTGTTAAAATAAAATCTGCCTTTTGACTTACAGCTTTAAGAAATAGTTTTTTTGTTTTTTTTATATTGTGTTCAACATTATTGCTTGAACATAATTGTATACAGGATACTCTAAACATCACTTCATTATAGATGAAGCGAAATTCCAATTACAGTCAAAACTTGGGATATGAGCTCCAGATACTTTTACATTTCCAAAGCTTTTGTCTAAAACCTTACACCAATTCTCTACTTGTTTGGGTTTTTTATCTTTACTGCCTACTTGAGCGGTGATGACTCCACCTCTTTTGAGAATTCTTTTGAGGCCTTTCATGTTTTTTTTTGCTAAATCAATACAGTACTGATCATCATTGAGATCTACAAATATTTTATCATATTTTGAGTCTTCAATTTCTTTAATACTCTTAAAAGCATCTCCCCAAAAAGTTTTTATCTTGTTGCTTTTTTTTACTTTCGAGCTCACTTTTGGCAAGTGACGATAACAAACATCAACTACTTCGGGATCAAGTTCAAACCAATCAATATAGTTAGAATTGTTTTCTAAGCATGCTCTAGCTACACCGCCATCCCCGCCTCCTATTATTGCTACATTATTATTTTTTTTGCTTAAATCATAACTAGATTTAAAAAAATTTGAGCTATAAATCTTTTCATCTTTCTCTGCGACTTGAATTTCGTGATCAATAAATAATGCATGTCCAAATTCCTCTAAATCCATAATTTCAATAAACTGTCCAACTTTTGAAGTAAATTTTTCTAAAACATCTTTCACTACATAAAACTTTTTTTGGCCAGGGGTGCTATAAATATCGTCGTAAAGACCGATACTACTTCTGTCAAAAGCATTTGTCACAACTCGTGTATGGTCTATTTCTTTTCTTAATATCTTTAGTGCCACTTTTGGATTTACCTTTCCACATGTAAAAAAATCAAAGCTAATTACACCCTTTTCAGGAAATGTATGAAAACTAAAATGGCTTTCGGCTAGTAAAGCTACTAGTGTAAAACCTTGTGGTTCAAACTTGTGAGAAGATACATTTAATATTTCTACTTTTGCTGCTTTTGCAATTTTATATATTATTTTTTCGTAAAATTCTGGTTGGTAATCTTTTTTTACGCCCAAAAAGTCAATTGTAATGTGTTCTCCAACTTTTATCATAAAAAAATTATCCTTTTTTATAATTTTTAAATTTACCTAAAACTATTTTCATTTCTTTTTTTGAAAGAATCTTAGGTATTCCAATTCTTAGGGCATTAATGTATTGATGGCAAATATTTTCGACTTCTTGAGCTAACTCAAAAGCTTTGTCTAATTTATCTCCAAAAGCAACTTGGCCGTGATTTGCTATAAGACATGCTGATCTATTTTTGAGTGCTTTGATTATGTTTTTGGATAAGTTTTTAGTTCCAAAAGTTGCGTATTTACTGCATTTAATATCTTCTCCTCCAGCTACTGCAACCATGTAGTGAAAAGCAGGAATATTTTTTTGATGAGTTGAAACTGCTGTTGCACAAGTAGAATGAGCATGAACTATTGCTTTGGCCTCTTTTTTATTCACATATATATCTTGATGAAACCTCCATTCAGAAGAAGGTTTGTTCTTTTTTTTGTCAAAAACTCCTTTTAAAGAAACAAAAACGATATCTTTTATTTTTAAAGAAGCATACTTCATTCCTGAAGGAGTTATATAAAAACCATCGACTCCTTTTTCTTTTACTCTTACTGAAATATTTCCTGATCTAAGTGCAGATAAATTTTCAATATTAAGTTTTTTTGAATATTTAATTAGTTCAATTTTTAATTTACTCACTATAATAAATGAATATGTTACCCTTTATATCTATATCTCCAGATTTACATTCTCTCGATTCTGCATTAGTTGCTATAAATAAAGCTACTAGAACAAACAATAGTTTTGCCATTAGAATAATCCTCTTAATCCTTCTTCTGAGGCATTACAAGTTCCTCTTTCGGTTATTAGTTTAGTTACAAATTTTGATGGTGTAATGTCAAATGCCAAATTTAAGGCTCTGCTTTTTTTTGGGTATATTCTTATTTTTTTTAATTGATTATTTTCATCTACACCTTCCATCGTTGATAATTCCTCAGAATTTCTCTCTTCAATAGGGATATCCTTATAACTTTTTGTTTTCCAATCAATAGTTGTGCTAGGTAATGCTACATAAAAAGGTACATTATTTTCTTTTGCTGCTAGTGCCTTTAAATAAGTTCCTACTTTATTACAAACATCTCCATTTTTTAAAGTTCTGTCAGTTCCCACAATACACATATCAACTTGACCTCTCTGCATTAACAATCCTCCGGCATTATCTGTAATTACTGTATTTGAAATTCCTTCTTCATTCAATTCATATGAGGTTAAATTCGCACCTTGATTTCTCGGTCTAGTTTCATCAACCCAAACATGAATATCAATTCCTTTTTGATGAGCATGATAAATAGGTGAAGTTGCCGTGCCCCAATCGATTGTAGCTAACCATCCTGCATTACAATGAGTAAGTATATTAATTGTATCTTTTTTTTTTTCATAGATTTTCTCAATTATCTTAAGGCCATTTGATCCAATGCTTTTACAAATTTCAATATCCTCTTTACAGATCTCACTAGCTTCATTTAAGGCTATTTCCAAAATCTTTTTGCTATTTACACCAGATAATTTGTTAATCATTCTATCTACTGCCCATTTTAAATTTATTGCTGTTGGTCTTGCGCTAATTAAATCCGAAGCAGATTTATTTAAAAATGATTGATCATTATTTTCAAGAATAGCTAAAACCAACCCATAAGCTGCTGTCGCTCCTATTAAAGGTGCACCTCTTACTTCCATATTCTTGATAGCATTTATTGCATCCTTAACAATTTTCAGGTCTTTAATTATAAATTGGTGTGGAAGTTTAGTCTGATCAATAATTTTTACATTATTTTTTTCAAACCATATAGTACGATATTCTTTGCCTTCGATTTTCATTTATTTAAAACTCTCCCAGCTATTGTATTAAGTTTATCTTTCGTTTTTTTTGTTCTTTTTTCAGGTGCAGTAATTATAGCTACATCTAAACAATTGTTTGTTGGATCTTTTTCTACTGAAAAATCTTTAAATGTTTTTATGATTTCTTTAATCATATTTTGAGCATTAGAAGCATTTTTCATTAAGGTTTGAATTACCATACTTACATCAACCTCCTCATGATCTGGATGCCAACAATCATAATCTGTCACCATTGCAACTGTACAATATCTTATTTCAGCTTCTCTTGATAATTTAGCTTCTGGCATATTGGTCATTCCGATTACATCTGCATTCCAAGATCTATATAAATTTGACTCGGCCAAAGTTGAAAATTGAGGTCCCTCCATTACGACATAAGTTCCTCCAACTTGATGTGATATATTTAATTTTTTTAGTGCGGCTTCACAACATTTTGTTAATCCAGGGCTTGTTGGTTTTGCCATTGAAACATGTGCAACTATTTCTTCGTCAAAAAAAGTTTTAGACCTTGAAAAAGTTCTATCAATAAATTGATCTATAATTACAAACTTTCCTGGTTCTAAATCTTCTTTTAAAGATCCAACTGCTGACACAGAAATTATATCAGTCACACCAAGCTGTTTCATTGCATCAATATTTGCTCTAAAGTTAATGTTAGTAGGATTAATTTTATGACCTCTTGAATGTCTGGGTATAAAATAAATTTCTTCTTTACCTAATTTAGCTATTAAAATTTCATCTGAAGGCTTTCCCCAAGGAGTATTTATTTTTTTCCACTTAGTTTTTTCAAAACCTTCCATTTTATAAAGACCGCTCCCACCAATTATCCCTAGTTTTCTTTTTTTCATTATTTAATTATTAATGCTTTTTTGCTAGAACTTGAAGCTAAATATGGATTTAAAAAAACACATCAGATCAATTCAAGATTATCCTAAAAAGGGAATTTTATTTCGTGACATCACTACATTAATTAAAAATCCACAAGCTTTTAAATTTACCAATGATCAAATTGTTGATATCGCCAAAAAACTTGATTTTGATAAAGTTGCTGCAATAGAATCTAGAGGTTTTGTTTTCGCCTCTACAGTGTCTTATATTCTTGGAAAACCGTTTGTGCTTTTAAGAAAAAAGAATAAATTGCCCTCTGATACACATTCTGTTGATTTCAAACTTGAATATGGAGAAGCTACTATTGAAGTTCACAAAGACTCAATTTCAAAAGGAGAAAAAATTCTTGTTATAGATGATTTGATAGCAACAGGCGGGACAGCAGAGGCAGCTGGTAAATTAATTGAATTATCTGGTGGTTATGTAGCAGGATTTATTTTTGTAATTAACTTGTTTGATTTAAAGGGAAACGAACTTTTAAAAAAAAAAGGATACAAATCAGAGAGTTTAATTGAATTTCCAGGTCACTAGGAATATTTATTTAAAAATTCATTAATATAATTTTTTAAACTAATTTTACCGTAGTATTTATATATTTTATTCGAAAGATTTTTGTTTGTAAGTGCTGAAGCGTAGCGTTCTCCAGGTCTTTTAGGTAAAAATTTTACTCTTGACTTAAAAAGATTGGCTACTTGCAACACAGAATAAGATTTTTTACTTGCTATACTATAATGTCTACACAAATTTTTTTTCCAAGCCAAATAACAAATATCTACTGTATCATCTATATGGGTGAATCTTCTTGATTGTGTGCCAGGTTTTACTACCGGTAACGGATTTTTTCTTTTGTAATTTTCTTCAAAGATACCAATGACAGTTGACATTTCCCCTTTGCAAATTTGGTAAGGGCCGTATACATTGTAAAAATAAATTACTTCGTATTTAAAACTAAACCACTTTTTTAAGTTTTCTAAAATTTCTAAATTTTTTGCTTTGGAAAAAGCATAAGGAGATAAATTTTTATCTTTTCCACTATTTCCTAATGATGCAGAGGTTGCAGAGTAAATCAATTTTATATTGTGTTTTAAACAAAAATTAAATACAGCATTTGAACCTACAGTATTTGAACTGATACATTCACTCATTTTTAAAAAACTTTGATAAATTCTTGCGAACTCACCAAAGTGAAAGATGCTTTTAATTTCTTTTGGTTTTTTGATAAATTTTGAAATATTTGAAGTATCTCCTTTAATATACTTAACTCTTCGATTCTTAATATGATTTTTTTTTGTTCCAGAGGAATAGTTGTCAATACTAATAATTTTATAATTTGTTTCCTTTATAAGTTTTTTAATTAAATTTGTTCCTACAAAACCAGCTCCACCAGTTATGATAATTTTATTTTTTAAACCCATTGAAAAAATTATTATATTTAAAGTATGAATAAATCAATCTAATGTTGGTCTGTACCAAGAACTTTTTCCAATAATAGAATTAATTATTCCGCTTAATCTACAAAAATAAATATCCTTTTTCTTTTTGTTAAAAGTTATTAGATAAAACATTGTTTTTAAAATAGAAGAAAATAATTTTGGAAAAATTATTAACATTGCTATCAAAAATCCTTTATATTTTTTATGAAAATAAAATGTTGACCACATCCAGTGCCAATTTCTATTTTTTTCTAACTCTTTTTCATATTTTCGACTCACCGAAAGTCCGCCTGCATGTTTCACTTTAATTTTTACACCAAGTAATATTAGTCCATTATTTTCTTTTACTTTCTTGCAAAGATCAATTTCCTCAAAATATAAAAAGAAATTTTCATCAAAAAAATTGTTTTTAAATTTTTCCATATTAAAAAATATTGCAAATCCCTTTAAGTTCTCAACTTCAATTACCTCTTTGTCTTCAAAAGTATTTTTGTTAGCTTGATTATTAATTGGGCCTATTAACCAAAAATCTGGATGATTATCTACAATTTCTAAAAAATTTTTAATTGTGTTGTGTTCAACAGTTGTATCGGGATTCAATAATAAAGCATATTTAGTTTTAACTTTTGAAAGTCCAATATTATTTGCTACTGCATATCCTTTATTTTCTCCTGTTAAAAAACATCTAACATTTGAATTCTTAGACTCAATTTTTTGTTTAAAATCTTTATTGCTTGAGTTCTCTATGACGAATATTGCTATATTTTTTGGTAATGAGTCTATACAACTTTGTATAATTTCCTCGCTTTTAAAAGTGGTGATAACAACACTGAGATCTTTAATTTCCATTAAATAATAATATTTGATTTTATAAGATATTTCTTTTACTAATTTATCACATTAAAGCTTATTATTCTTTATATAAAAATGAAAAAAATCATTGTAACTGGAGGATCTGGATTTATTGGAATTAATCTGGTGAATTTTTTATTATATAAAAAATATTTTGTAATAAATATAGATAAACTTACTTATGCTTCAAATAATTTAGCTCATAAAAACAAAAGCAAAAAAAATTATAAATTCTTTAAGTTTGATATTAATAATAGAAAGAAACTCTCTGCTATAATTCTAAAATACCGTCCAGTTGCAATATTTAATTTGGCTGCAGAAACACATGTTGATAGATCAATTGATGGGCCAAAAAAATTTATTGAAACAAATATTCATGGCGTATTCAATCTTCTTGAAACATTAAGATTTATAAAAAGAAAAAAGATTAATCCTAAGTTAATACATATTTCTACTGACGAAGTTTATGGAGATATTAAGAACGGTAAAAGATCTAATGAAGAGTATCCCTATCAACCTAGTTCACCCTACTCTGCTTCAAAAGCAAGTGCAGATCATTTAGTAAAATCTTATATAAGAACTTATAAAATTAATGGAGTTATATCGAATTGTTGTAATAATTATGGTCCATATCAATTTCCAGAAAAGTTAATACCAAAAATAATTTTAAATATTTTTAACAACAAAGAACTTCCAATTTATGCAAAAGGTAACAATTCTAGA
>MDSZ01048031.1_pt1 | contig 11007 bp, 18 predicted proteins | sample 811201 | NCBI WGS metagenome assembly MDSZ01 (sample SAMN05326647, study PRJNA326480) | marine metagenome | isolation source: seawater | place: Indian Ocean: North | collected 2010 | reverse complement strand
TCCATAGTGGATGACCAAACACTTCACAAAACTCCTCGTAATATTTACGGAAGGGTGTCTTCTCAGCCACTATGGTTGTGCAAGTATACTATCTATACTTTATAGTCTTTAACAGGATCAATTATATCATATACTCGACGCTGTTGGTGTTCAGGCAGAACCTTCTTAAGGTTTATTGTTAGGAGTCCGTTATTAAACTCCACCTCTCTGACTTCTACATCGTCAGAGATGTTAAAACCTCTCGTAAAGGAACGTGCAGCAACCCCACGATGGATGTACTCATCGTCGGGGGAATCCTTTACGGACTTAGACCTGACCTCTAAGACGTTTGCCTCTGTGGAGACCTCTACCTCGTCTTTATTAAAGCCAGCAAGTGCTAGTTCAATTGTCCACTCACTGTCATTCTTTTTACGAATGTTATATGGTGGATAATTTGCTTGGGCTCTGCTTGTTCTGAACCCTGGTCCAAAGAAAAATTCATCCAGACCAATGGAATTCTTAGTGATAGCATCGAGGATAGTATCCATATCCGATGCATTGTAGCGGGTTAGTGTGCTTCCCATGATAGTAGCTCCTCCTTTGAGCGAGTTTGTATTGTGTGGACCCTTTCGGCATCCACATATATTTATACCACATCGGCCACACACTGTCAGTGGGGGTACCCGTAAAATGAGTAAATATGCTAAATAGAAGTACTTATTTTAGGTCGTAATACATGAAAAAAGCAATATTGCTTTTTGGAATGCTTTTGATGAGTGGTACGACTGCACGTGCCGACATTCACCACCGTATGACAACGAGTGCTGCTTTGCAAGTAGACGCAGCTCAAACTTCAGTCACTAGAGCTGGGAATACTTTTAGTATATCAGGTAACAATGTTACCACAACTGTAACACCCTCTGGTGGGTCTGCTGCTGCAAGCCTCGGCGGTATATCTGCTATGTCTAACGCAGGTGTTGCTACATTTACTGTGCCAGATGCTACACAAACGACAGCTGGAAATGCATTTAGCTTCACAACTAGCCTGACTACAGGTGACGCTATAGTAACTACTGCTCCTGCTACTGGTGCTGTATTAGCATACTCTAATCAGTTCTCATCCGCTGCTGGATCTGCTGGTGACCTTGCTGGTCAAGTTACGAGTGCTCATGGTTTTGCTACTGGTGATGCTGCTCCTACCGCTGGTGGTGCAGGTACTACAGTAACAACACAATTCGTATCTGAACTCACAGTAAGATAGTGATATATAAGGAAGATGAAGAAGAGGATTGTCCTATATGCGACTGCTGTGGTATGTGCAAGTGTCGGTGCTGCACCTGCCCTGGCGGTCCCAGTGGTCCCCAACTTTCAACAGGGATCAATGACGAGCCATACGGAGACTGAAAGTACGATAACGGAAACAATAAATTCAATTGACATGAGAACAGGATGGGAATACTCAGTAACTGGGGTAGGGGTTTCAAACAACAACGAACCGTTGAATCCTCCCGTGACTACATCAACAGTAACAGTGAATCCAAGCGTCGGATCAGGAGAAGCAGCCATAACAGGAAGCGTGACATCCTCCTTCGACAATTTAAACTTCGCAAACCAGAACAACTTTACGATAACAACTCCAGGAGAGGCATTTCAATTCACACAAATGTATCAAGGACCAGGGGTCACCAACCAGACCCTAATACAAAGAGTCACCACCGTAAAGTCAGTGACAGACACAACAAGTACGTTTACCCAGTAATTGCAGCAGGTTTAATACTTAATAGTTTGGTACCATTAAAAGCATTAGCGAACCAAGGGGTTGGTGGAGTAAGTGCAACAGCGAACCCGATCGCAAATAGTTCTGGCTCAGTCACGAACCAGGCAATACAAGTATTACAAGGTCCATACATAACCAACACCTATGGTGGTGGTGTCCAGTGTCAGGGTAGTACCTTTAACTTGACACCTTATGTACAATTCGCTGACTCAAGGAAGGATCCTTGGGTAGATTATTATGATGAACCACAATATAATATGACTGACGTAACTGGTCGTACTACTAAACAGACCGTTACTGTTAAAAACTATCCTTGGGAAGACTGGTATGACGACAGGACTAAAGATGATGGCACCAGATGGTTCCCAGATGGAGAAGATATACAAATAGAAATAGATGTAGATGGTCCTGATGGTGTGCCTGATGCAGTACAGAATGGTAGCATGGATCCTACATGGCACAAACCAGTGAGGACTGACATGTCTGCCAACCAGTCATTCAATGCTGGTATATCAGCGACACTATCAATCCCATTAAATAGAAAATTAGTAAGGCAATGTCATGAGGCTGCACAAGCACAGAATGATATGCAGAGACAACTCATTGCCAACAAGCGGCTAGACTTTGAGATAGCTCGTCTCAAAAATTGTGGTGAGCTCAAGAAGGCAGGTATATTTTTCCATCCAGCATCACCATACCACAGTGTATGTGCTGATGTAGTAGTGACAAACCCAGGTGGGAAACTTGTACCACATACACATGACTTAAGTCAATCTACTTCTTCTTCTCCTGCTCCTTCTTCTTCTCAGCCTTCACCTTCTTCTGGTGATTCTTCGCAAACGGTATCGGATTCAACCCCTTCTTCAGACGATACTCATTCGTCTTCTTCTCAGCCTCAGTCAAACGATAGGGGTTTCTTCCAAGGATTGCGTTTACCTTGGTCAAAGCCTGCTTTATCGCAGGACGAAAAACTCGAAGAAGCAAATCAGCCAGCGGCTTTGCTAGGAGGGCCGATGCACCTGCCACAGTAGCAATAGTTGCAGTAGTTGCTGCTACTTGAGGACTAGGTAGATACTGTTCTACTATACCAATATCCTCATAGAGGACTACACATATTTTTTTATTAAGGTTATTTGGATCGGGTCGTAACTCGTATCCAGTAACCTTTTCTTTTTCATTAGGTCCAACTGACCCTAGCCGTGGTTGAGTGGGTCCTGGACATTCTGGATCTTTATATCCCTCATCAGTTGGAGGAGGTTCTGGTGTCTCAGGTGCTGCAATATCTCCTGTCTCTGTGTTAATACCTTCTGGTTCTTCCTCAGGTTCACCATAAACAGTCATCCAAGTTAACTCCCTAGCATCATACTCAGGTGGTTCATAGTATGGCATACCACCATCACATAATACTGTGTTACCTTTAGGATCGTCGTTTACTAACTGCTTATTTCTATTACCTTTCTTATTCTCCTTGTGTACCTTGACACATCCTGGCATATCTACAATAGGTGTGCCTATCTTTGTAGTTACAGGTACATCTACAGGAGTTGCCTCTGGAGGATCCTGCATCCATATCCTAGTATCATCTATGACAATAGGTTTCTCTAGTGCTCTATTAAGTCTTATATTATCACCAATCTGCTGGATAAATCTAATACCACCACCAGATGAATTGATATTAATGTCTGGTATATTTGGTATACCCTGAGTGGGTATACTTATATCATTTATTTCTGACATTACCAGGTACCTGCTGACGATAATTCTGATTAGGAACAGGTGTACCTGTTACAGGTCCAGTCTTAGTCGGCCATGCCTCCAAGAGTGCTGCCTTAACTTCTTCTCTGACAATCTGTCTTAGCTCGGTTGCCTCTGCTTCAAGTCTCTTCTGAGGACCACCTTGCATATTATCGATAACTTGACCGCCACCTACGACACCACCAGTGCCTACAACAGCGACTGCGGTACCATAGGTTGCTAATTTTTGTACGTCCATTAGTTGTAAGTTGCTACTAATACTACTCTTCGATCCCTTAGAGGGAATCGATGGCAATGCTCACCTTCAAATAATATTACATCATCTTCTATTGGTTCATGCACTTGTCCTTCACAATGTGTATCACCACCTGCATTAGTTAGGTACACTAGCAAGTTGTAATGTGGAAAGTCATGGTCTACATGTGGTGCAGTATTCTGACTATTATAATACCAAGGATGAACTGCGTTAGCATTCAGTCTCAGTATACAATTAACAGCAAGATTATTGTAATCAATTATTTGATTCATTACAACATTCGCAAGTTCCATAAACTGAGAAGTGACCGCAGGATATCTACGGTCACTATAAGGTCTCTCTAAAAATACATGCGAATAGAAATCGAAATCATCCTTAGGGTTCCTCTCAATGAACCATGGGAAATCATCCGATAACACAAGAGATTTGAAATCATCATACTCTTGTGTCAGTGGATTACCCAGTAGTTCTATCATCAGAAGGGGTTAATGGGTGCATCTGGAGCAGCAGCTTGTGGAGTAGGAGTAGCAAGGTCAGGAGCACCTACAGGAAGTGCATCTCCACCTAGTCCACCACCAAGTCCACCAAATGAGCCAGTAACTGCCTCCATAACCTGAGACTTGACATTATCAATGAGTTGATCTCGCTGTACGTAAACATATATACCACTAGCGACAACGGCAGCAGATACAAGACCAGACGTAACAGCAACGATGTTGACAATTTTTTGCATTGTTATTTACCTTTAATATAAATTCTCTTCTTGCTCAGTTAAGATAGTGCAATCAGAGGTTGGATATGCTACACATGTTAGCACAAAACCAGCCTCAAGTTGATCTTCGTCGAGGAAACTTTGATCTTCTTGATTTACTGTACCTGATTCAATCTTACCAGCACATGTAGAGCATGCACCAGCACGACAAGAGAATGGCACATCAATACCTTCTTCCTCAGCCTTGTCTAAGATATACTCATCTGCACCACACTCAAATGAATGTGTTTCTGATGGAGTCTTGAGAGTAATCGTGTATGACATAAGAAACTTATGCAGTGGGTGGTTTATTTGATGGTGCTGCGCTTCCGATAACCAATGGTGCTTGCTCAATTCTAATTGTCTGAGCAGGTGCTGCTTGAGTTGCTTTCTCAATTAGTTTTTCCATGTCTGCCTTAGAGACTTGACCTGGAGATCCACCATTCATTTTCATAGTGCCGTCACCTTTCTTTGAAGCAGTCTGAATTCCGAAGCTAGCTAAAACTCCCGTAAAAACTGAAGCTATAAAAGTCGGATCAATTTTCTGCTGTGGTATGCCTGGGATCGCAACATAATTTAATGTAAGTATCCCGCCTGACCATACCAAGACTCCAAGACGCACAAATGTGCTGAAGATTGCAGCAGCATCTTCTTCATCTGGAAGTACCTTGTCCTTTAGTTTACCAAGAGGTCCCTTCTTTGTCAAGTCCTCTTCGTTTTTCTTTTCTTCCTCTGCCACTTATACCTCCGTTGGTTGCTTTTTCTTTCCAATATTGTATTTGGATTCCAAAGTCCAGTCATTCTTATCCTTAAAGGCTAAGACCTTAATCTGATTCAAGGGAGCAAGGTCATCAGACTCTTGCACTATCTCAACTAAACCCCAGTCAGATAGGAGTTTTGCAATACGGTTGCGGCGTTGGACATCATTACTTGTTATGTTAGTAGGTTTACCATCCAGTGCAAAGAGTTCTTTGAAATGGACTATGTAATACTTACCACGTTTATGTAGAATGTGACAAGACTGATAGAGTTTACGCTCTTTACGTGATGCTACCCCTATACGAGTCAATGTCTCTCTCACTTTGAGAAAATCATCTGGTTCCTTTAGGGTAACCTCCAACATCATGTCTTGAGACCAAGAGATCTCCTCACTCATTTTCTTCCTCCAGTATTTAATTTTAATTTAATAACATCGAGTTGCTCTTTAGTCAGTATTCTCATTGCCTGCTGAGCTTTCTCATTATTATAACCATAATATTGTTTCACAAGGTCAAGGTCACAGTCTTTGGACTTCTTATCCCAAGGAGAAAATCGCTTTGATTTTCTAACACTATGTATAAAATATTGGTACTGTAAATCGTTATCTAAATGTGAAGAAGCATTCATTTCATTAGCATGCATCACTGTATCAATGAATGATGATAAACATTTATTGATGACATATGCTGGATACTTTTTCATTGCTCTCTCATCACCTGAGAGGTCACCTTGCTTCAAATTAATACTGTTAAGGTAATCCTTTAACGGATACTCATGTTTAGATGTCGTAGCCATAGCACCTCTTGGAAGCAATACTTTCATTAACGTGGAAGTTTTGGACAAAGAAAACCTGTGTCAGTCGGTCTTCTCCCTTCATGTATCTATTTGTATGACCATGCCACTCCATAGCATCGTATACAATGCATCTATTATACACGTTCTTGACCTCTACGGTAGTCTCAAACTGTGCATTGTGTGTTTCGTATGAACAATTCTCATCATGCTCTTCTGGTATAAGTCTGTAGAGAGATGTACCACTACCAGGTGAAGGGTCAGGGTTGAGGTATACTACACCAGCACAGAAACATCCTGTATCATTGTGTATCAAGCCACGATTTAATGGGTTACTCTCATCACCTAGACTAGGTATCTTCTGAAACTGTGATAGCACTGTGCCAGAAAATCCTTGAGTAACATCTGTAAAGAGAGTAAGAAACTTCAGACTCATGTCCTCAAACAGATTCTGATCAATCTCATTGAGAGGCACAGTCCTTGTCCCAGGATAATGACCCTCAGTCTTATAATCTAAACTCAATGCAAACTCTCTTATACCATCTGGATCCCTATAAAATTTATCAAAAACTATTAAAGGGACATTCATGACTCCACCCTTAATCCCGACCTCTTGGTCTAGGTTGTCATGCATACAATGCCTCCAAGGGTGTACGGTTGATATCATAGTTGCATACTAGCAACTCTTTCTTCTGCTTATTGTCTGCCCTATGCTTCATACCATAGGTGATCTTAAATTCTTCTTGATGGAAGTCACCATATGCTTCCTTCAAAGCATCAGAGTTATTATATGTCACAAACCAGTCATGCTTACAGTCTCTACAGTGCTGTATAAATTCATCATGGTTGAATGACTTATGCAACTCAGCATTACTTCCATATAGATAGACACCTATCTGATAAGGTGGGTCTAAGTATATGAATGTACCATCACCAGGTGCATGCATGACCTCAGAGTAATCATAATTAGTGATTCTCCATCCTTGAATGATGTCAGAGATATCTTTTAGATATGTTGCACCACGTGTTGTAAAATTCTGTCTTGATGCAGTAGCACTGAAGGAACTATTCTCTGTGAGTCCTGAATAGGAACACTTGTTAAGCACCCAGAATAATACTGCTCTATTAAAGTCATCCTCTTCAGTCTTTATCTCTTCCTTAGCAGACTTAAACAACTCCTTAGCCCTATCCTCTGTGCTATGGTCTTGCTTGGTCTTTACCAATTCATCTGACAATTCATCACCATTATCTCTCAACTGCACCCAGAAGTTATACAAGTATTCATACTTGTCATTGATCCATACAGGGATGTCAGGATTCTTCTGTGCAAATAGTAACGCAACTGACCCACCACCAATGAATGGTTCACGATACTCTTTTAAATCTGATGGGAATCTAGGAATAAAATCCTTTGCTACCCTAGATTTACCGCCTGGATAACGTAGTGGTGTCTTCAAAAATTTCATAATACGTTCAAGTTAAGTTGTGGCATGCCGTGTGGACCTTGATTGATTTTTCCAGATGGAAACGCATTAAAACTCATAGTCCATCTATCATAATCCTCTAGTTGTCTACCAGAGAAATGTTTTAACCAAGAAGGAAATAGAATTAACTTCCCTGGTTTGGCTTCATACATCTCATTGATGCCTAGATTCCAACCATCCATCTTCATCTTCTCCTCTTCCCATATATCCATGACATTATATGTCCTAGGTATAACTGGGTCATCAAAGACCGTAGGAGCACCGTCAGTAAGGTAGTATACAGCACTAAGATATGCCATAGGATGACGATGTAATGGATGTCCCCACCCACTCTTACGTGGTGCGTGGTTGAACCAGCATAGACTAATATCTAATTTTTCGCAATCAAGTTTAAACTTTTCTTTATACTGCTCCAGACAGTCCTCAAAGAATAATACAATCCTATCTACACATGGCACGTCACGATGCTTGTGTATATCAGGTCTACTGGTGACAACACCCTCAGGAAAATTATCCTGGCCTGCTGGAAAGTCTCTTGCCCAAGTTGTAAAGTCTTTTACCCACTGCTCATCATGACCGATGTCAGTATACTCCATGATTATGGTAGGGAAATAATGTAGTTCCTTCTCTTCAATCATTTCTTATAGTCTCTTAGTGGTAATGGTCCTAGAATATCCCATCCTCTTACTTTTGGTACATTAACCATTGGACGTTGCCATCCACCCATATTGATATCGCCCTGAGGAAATGTATTAAATGCAATGGTAAACCTCTGCACATCATCATTATTAGCAAGACTAGCATGAATTAACCAACTAGGAAAGATGATTAACCCTCCAGGTCCACCGTGATAATGCCATCTACACTCAGCACCAGGACCACCGTCAAGATGTAACGATGCCCACTCTCTCCTGTCTATAGGGTCCAAGAAAATAGTAGGTGCTCCAGGTGTCATGTAATAAATGCCACTCAACCACGACATAGGATGCCTATGAGCGTCATGATGATGACCTGAGCAGGGGTCTGCTCTGTTACACCATGCTTTATTAACCATTATTCTATCACAACACCAGCCATTGTCAAAATGTAAGGTGTCTATACACTGTTGAAACCACTGCATGAGTGGTCTAAACTCTGGGTCCGTCTGTATATCATCAGTGGTGCCAACACCACCTCTACCATCCCAGTCTAGGTTAAAATTTCTATACTCCTGCTTACGAGTAACCTCAAGGGCTTGATTATTCAATTCCTCAGGTGCTTTAAAACTATAGCACCTTACTGGGAATACATTCTCAGTAGTATATTTCTGTCTCATATTACATCTAGGTTGGCAATGCCTTGATTAATCTTCCCATATGGAAGTGCATTAAAGCTTATACTATATCTATCAGACTCGGCCATTTCAGTATCATGGACTAACCATGAAGGGAAGATAAGTAACGTGCCTGGAGTTGGAGTATACTTAACTATCTGTGGACCATTCTCTAGTATACCAGTCTCTGTAATCTTTGGCAACGTATGTATATCCCACTGTCCTAATGACCTCTGCTGTAGAGGATCATAGAACACTAAAGGAGCACCGTCAGTCAGAAAATAGACGGCACTCCAATAGGAATTAGCATGTCTGTGTGCTTCTTGTCTTGTACCAGGTCGATAACGGTTAGCCCACATAGATGTTATCTTAAACCCATCACAGTCAAAGCATTTGTCCTGATGTATATCATATAGACACTGCTCAAACCACGTGACTAGGGGTCTGAATCTCTCATCATGGTGTAACTCTGGACCTGCATTAAGAATACCAGTCTCCCTCTCTTTAGTAGGGAGTTTATTAATCACACGTATCCAGTCATGGTTTAAATCACTAGACCATTCATATATTTCTACTGGATATATGCTATTGGTCTTCACTTTTCTTTCTCCGTGGGACTTTAATGGTCCATGCTGGTGCTACAAGGTCAACCATCTCAAACTCTTGCTTAGCTTTCTCTCTCAACTTCGCTGCCTTCTCATAGTCTTGCAGCTCTTTCTCACGTCCTGGCTCAGGTTGTATCTCACCATAGTGAGGATCCCATATCTCAGGGTGCTCATGGTTGTCAAAGAATTCAAGGATACTACTATCAATCATATGATATAGAGTGTCCCAAGTTAGTGTCCTTCTTAGAGTTTCTGCTATGTATTCTGCTTGATTAACAGACATCTCTTGCTTAAGGAACTCACCTCTTGCCCATACTAATTCATTCAGATCTATTGTGATCTGGACATTGGTATGGACACCAGTGTTGTCATAGGGTTCCGTCATAACAAATCGGGGATTGTATATAAACTAAAGAGTTCTAAATGTGCAGCAGCCATGTTAATGTCTGCTTCACCAGCAACCTGTCTATCGACTATGGTTGCGACTCTGTTAACAGTATAACCTGCTTCGCGTAATTTCTCAACAGCCTTTATGGCACTTTGTCCAGTGGTCACTACGTCTTCAAGAACTGTAACAAGTGCTCCTTCTACCTGAGGTGGACCCTCTATCCATGCTTGAGTGCCATGACCTTTTGGTTCCTTACGGATGATAAAAGCATCAAGGTTACTAACCATAGCAACACCTGCTACTAAGGGGTCAGCACCTAGTGTGAGACCTGCCACTGCTACAGACCCTTCCTCTACTAGACCTGCCAGTTGTGTTGATACCTGACGTAAACCAGCACCACTAAGTGTAACATTCTTACAGTTAACATAGTAATCTGTATCTTGTCCTGATGATAACTTAAAGTTACCTACCTTAAAGCACTTGTCCTTTAGTAGTTGAAGTAAAGTCATTTGAATTGGCACCTCATCATAAGTTCGGTCATGAATGCGACCATGTTAATCTCCTGGTCAACCACAAATGCTGCCTTATATTGATACTCTGAAATAATAAGGACACATTCTGGTATAGATCCAGGGTCTAGGTAAGTATAGAGGTTGTCATATATCTTACGCATGATAACTCTAGGTTCGTTATCCATATTCTGAGCAACCCACTTCTTCATGTTGGTAAACTCTTTCTTACGGAGGAAACCTATGACCTTATCAATGCTAAAATCATTTGATGACCCTAGTATACCTGCATCTATCTTACCAGTTGCAGCATACCTTTGCAACTCATTCAATGTCCTACGAAAATCAGGGAAATACTTCATGACCACTTCGGCCACCACCTTCTCCTCGTACTTAATCATCTCCATCTCAAGGATGACTCTGACCTTATGAAAGAATGCTTCTGCTAATTTCTTTTTATCTGCTCCTTTAACCCCAAAATCGACCACTGAACACCTGCTATGGAGGGGTTCTATGACCTTGTTTTTATAGTTACACGTGAATATGAACCTGCAGTTCTTCTGAAACTCCTCAATGGATGCCCTAAGTAAGAGCTGTACGTCTGGCGTGGTATTATCTGCTTCATCAATAATGATAACTT
>MDSZ01045291.1_pt1 | contig 11007 bp, 9 predicted proteins | sample 811201 | NCBI WGS metagenome assembly MDSZ01 (sample SAMN05326647, study PRJNA326480) | marine metagenome | isolation source: seawater | place: Indian Ocean: North | collected 2010 | reverse complement strand
GATTATATAATTCCATCCATTGATAAAGATTTTTTAATCAGAGCTCTATATTTTGGATATAATTATAATGTTTTAAAAGAAAGATTGGTAATTCAAAATAAACATAGTGGTGATCAATTGACAGATATTAATATAGAATTTTTAACAGGAATAAAAAAGTTTTTTAAAAAACATGAATGGCTTGCAGGGCCAATTTTAAGAATTAAATTTTGGATTAAATATTGGAGAGCTTATATAAAGATATTAATAAATTAAAGTTATAATCACGACTTTTTAGACACAAGGAAATTCTCTAGTATAAATAAATTTAATAGAAGTTAAAGTTTACTTTATAGGATTAATTAAAACCCATTCGTTGGTTTCATTTTTTTTCCAAATTTCCTTATTTCGATGTTTGTCTATAATCTCAGTAAATTTAATTTCACTTATATCTAGATAATCTAAAATGTTATCTAAATTTCGAGCTGGAAATTCCCCATCATATTTCATACATAATTTTAATGCTTCATCTCTTTTCATATGCCCATTTTGAATTAATCTTGAAGTATCTCGTACACATCTACCGAATCCAAATTTTATATACTGAAGATAATAATATATATCATCAAATTTATCGTCTAAACTATCAAAATCCGTAAAAGTACCACATGTTCTATTCTCTGAAGATCTGAAATCAATTTTATTTTTTATATAATTATAATTTTCAAACATACTCCACCGATGAAAGTATCCAAAATATAAAATTTTTACATCAACTTTTTCTATTTCCTCCACATCAGGGTAAATATAAGAATTTAAATCATTTTTAGATACACCGTCCATTTCCCAATTTCGCGGGTCATCACCAATTTGATGCTCGATAACTTCTGTAAAATTTCTAATTTTTTTAGATTGCTCATCAATAACTTTACCACCATATTCACTTTCACCGTGTTCAGCATAAAAAATTAATTTGATATTGTATTTAACTGCTATTTGAACAGGTATAGAATTTATTCCAGCATCCCAAGCAACTTTTGGGTTTCCTCTTTCAATAAAAAACTTCTTTGCTAAGACTCTATGCGCTTTTTGATTTGGGCGAAAGAAAATATGATCAAACCCTTCTCTTATTAAAGCCTCTCGATTGTGATTGCCCACTTCATTTGGCAATATTGGAGAAAAGGTTACCAACAGAGGATTCATTCCATACTCATATTTCAATTTCCATGCAATGCTTGAACTGTCTTTTCCTCCGCTCCAAGGAACAATACAATCCCACGATCCATCTTTTGATTTAAAGGGTTCAAGCAAAGATATAAATTCCTCTTTTCTACTTTGCCAATTAATTTTTTTTTTTTCCTCCATGTTTGTACATGCGTTGCATATGCCATGATTATTAAAGAAAACTCTTGGTCTAGAGTTTGGTGTCAAACAATTTCGGCAATAATTTATATTTAAAGCACTCATATATAAATTTCTTATATACGCACTTTTATACCCTTGTCATTCATAAATTTTTTAGCACTTGCGATGCTAGTTTCTGTAAAATGATAAATGTTGGAAGTACAAACACCTGATGCTTTACCAATGTTTATACCATCAACAAAGTCCTGCCACTTTCCAGCTCCACCTGAAACTATAACCGGAATCTCTAGTGCTTCAGCTACCATTCTATTTAAATAATTATCATAACCTTCTAATGTTCCATCATTATTGATAGAATTTAGCATTATTTCTCCGGCTCCAAAATCTTGTACACGTTTTGCCCATTCTACAGGATCTAGTCCGGTTGGGATAGCGCCACAATTACTAAAAACCTCATAACGATTATTTTTTGATTTATATACATCTATTGAAACCACAACACACTGTGTACCATATCTTTTTGCGCTTTCACGAATAAGTAAAGGTTTTTCTATAGCTTTTGAATTTATAACAATTTTATCCGCTCCAGATTTTAGAAGTTTTGAAAAATCTGCTTCTGAAGATACTCCCCCGCCAACTGACAAAGGAACAAAACAATTTTTAGCAAATTTATCAACAGTCTCAAAAAATATGCCTCTATTAGATTGTTTGTCTCGAGTAATATCCAAAATAACAATCTCATCAATCGACCATGCATCTATAAAATTTGAGGTATATCTATAATCAGGCTTAAAATTTCGGGTTCTGAATAGAACTCCATCGTTTAAGGTTAGAACAGATATTAATCTTTTTCTAAGCATATCTAGCATTTCTCAATAAAATTTTGAATTATTTTCAAACCATAAAATTGACTTTTTTCTGGATGAAACTGAGTTCCATAAATATTATTCTTTTGAATGGCAGCTACAAAATCATATCCGTATAAACATTCACCAATTACTATATCTTTTTTTTCACAAATCATATGATAGCTATGAACATAATAAAACAAAGCATCTTTGGGAACTCCATCTAAAAGAGGTGATTTTTTTTTTTGCAAAAGGTTATTCCATCCAATATGTGGCACCCTTAAATTTTTATCCTTAATATCTAATTTTGAAACAGAGGCATCTACCCACCCAAGACCCTCAAAGGTTCCAAATTCATTACTTATATTTGATAAAAGTTGAAAACCTAAACAAATAGCTAGTATTGGTTTTTTTCTCTTTAAAACAATATCATTTAATGGTTCTATTAAATTAAGTTTTTTTATATTTGAAATTCCATCTCCAAAAGCACCCACTCCTGGTAAAATTAATTTATCAGACATTTCTATTTTAGAAATATCATTAGTTATAATTGCTTCATGACCTAATTTTTCAATTGCACCTAATACAGATCTTAAATTTCCGAGACCATAATCAATTATCGTAATTTTCATAAAATTTAATTACTAAATTCTTCTAAAAAAAATTTAACACTCAAAAAAGAAAATAAAAATTTTGATTCTTCATTTGAAAAACTTTTTTTGGAAATTAATTTTTCTAACATTTCGCGTTTTATAATTTTGAACACAGGAGAATTGTCTAAAAGCTGTTCACGAGCAAATTTGCTATTAAAATCTACTAAATCTTCAACAGGGGCATTAAACCCAACTTTATTGTAGTTATCAAGGATACTATTAGGCACTATATTTCTCATTGATTCTCTTAAAATATATTTTGCTTTTCCATTTTGAACTAGATGTTTGGTAGGAAACTTTAAGGTTGTCTCAAAAAGATTTCTATCAAGAAAAGGGGAGCGATTTTCAATCGAATGACTCATTGAATTTAAATCATCTTCACAAAGAATTATAGGAACAACTTCCTCAAAAAGTTCATTCAACATTCGATTTCTCAATAAAGAAGTTGAATATTCTTTTTCAATAAATTTCTCATAAAAAGGTATTTTTAAGTATTTTATGAAATCTTTTCCTGAATATATATGGTCACGAAATTTAGGATCTTTTATAAATATATCTGGATCTTTTAAATAATTGTTTCTAACTATCGGAAAAATATTTTTTTTCCAATTTTTTTTAGAAGATTTGTATAAATTATCATATTTGAATATAGAAGATAAATAAAATAAATGATGATCATAATAACCGGTAAAAATTTCATCAGCACCAGTACCAGATATCGAAATTTTAAAACCTGAGTCACATATTTTTTTCATTAATATCCAATGAACATAATATGAAATAGTAGATACTGGTGCGTCATGACTTAATACAAGCTTTCTCATGTTTGATAAAAAATTTTTTTTTGAGAGTGTGACTTGTGTGTGATTTATATTTAGTTCTTTGACTGCTTGATCTACAAGTTTTTTCTCTTTGTATCTTTTGTCTGTGTTTACAATGGTAAAACCATGGACATTACAGTTTAATTCTTTTGAGGCAATTGAAATTAAACTATTAGAGTCTACACCCCCACTCATACAAAATGCGATTGGAACATCTGAGCGCATACGAAGTTTTACAGCATTAATTAATGCATCTTTTGTCATTGAAATTACATCATTAGATGACAGTTTATGGTTTTCAGTTAAATTGACCTTCCAATAACTAGTTGATGAGTCTAAACCTTTCTTGTCTATTTGTGCATATGATCCTGGTGGTAATTCTTTTACTCCTTCAAAATATGTTTCATTTGTTTTGTTTAATGATCTATAACCATTGCTCAAATTTCGAAATACTTGTTTTTGATTAATTTTTGGCCATTCTCCAGCTAAAGCTGCTAATGCCTTAATCTCTGATGCAAAGAAAATTCCATCTTTTCTATTCCAGACAAACAAAGGTTTTTCCCCAAATCTGTCTCTTGATATTAAGAGATTTCTATTTTTTTTATTATACCACGCGAAAGACCACATGCCCTCAAATTTATCAAGAGCTTCCTTACCCCATTCACATAAAGCGTGTATTAATACTTCGGTATCTCCTTTAGTTTTAAAAACATGCCCCAGTTCTTCAAGGTTAGATTTAACTTCTAAATAATTATATATTTCACCATTATAGACCAAAACACTATCATTATAATGGAATGGTTGAGAAGAACGTGTTTTTAAATCAATAATAGCTAACCTACGATGAATTAATGCAACGTATTGATTGTTTGTGTTATGGAAAAAAAACCCCTTATCGTCAGGGCCACGATGTTCCATGACAATACTGGTTTTTTGTAAATTCTCAGGTTTAGGCGAAAATTTACCAACATAACCAGCTATACCACACACAAATTGCACCTGTGATAATTCATATTTTTTTCCTAAACATAAATATTTATTTAACGTGAAAGGATAATAATAAAAATCTACTTATCAATTAAAAAAATATTATTATCTACTTTATTTACTTTGAATTTATCTTTAATCAATAATTGATTGTACCAAATAGCAAGTCTTTCTTGAATTTCGTTTTCGTCTAATTTCGAAAATTTAGATTTTTGTCTAACGGTTGCATTTTTAGTATATCCTTTTTGAAATAATGCTTTTGAAATTAAGAAAAACTTATTTAACTTAAACATTCCTAGATAATATAATCTTTTAAGATATGAGGATTTAAAAGTAATAAAGTTTTTTGAAAGCTCTTCAGTATGTTTTACGATTTCAGTAGTGGCATTTTTTGTTACATTTGCTAAATAATTTTCTAATTTTAACAATTTTTTTTCTCTAGTTTCTGTTAAATTTATATTTTTATAATCATCTTTTATAAATTTGATAATATCATCAATTTTTGTAAACTTTGTGCTGATCTCGATTGGTAGACTTGCAACAAGATTTTCATCATAAAATGGACAAAAAGAAATTACATTTTTTCCTGCTATTAAAGATTCTATCCCAGTAGTACAATCATAATGAATAACAGCCTCTGCATTTACTATCCATTCTCTAACTGAACCCTTTCTGATTACTTCTATATTGTTAAAACTTTTAAACTCTTCTTGATAAATATCCATCCTCTCAAGAGGATGTGGACGAATAATTAACTTTTTATCTGGAAATGAATTTGATAACAATTTGATCATTTTTAAAAATTCAAACAAAACTTTTTCTTGAAGTTGTTCAAATTTTGACCATTCTTTTTTTTTTTCTTCATTATAGAGTTCTTTAAGATTATTATTTATTTTCTCAGATTGTTTATAATTAGAATAACCATTACAATGATTAAAGTTTGTATTAATAAGAATATAATTATTTTTAGCTCTCTCGTTTAATTTAGTAAGTGATTTATAATAATTAATTAAGTCAGAATGCAATAAGTCTATTGATGGGTGACCTGTAGCTATTATTTTAGAATTATTTAATTTTGGACATTCTTTTTCTATTTCTTTTTTAGGTAGTATGCCCCAAGTAAATATTAAAGAAAAAAGCTCTGCACATCGATTCTTATGAGATATAACCAATACATCATAATTTTTACTTATATTACCTTCTTCTTGGATTTCTATCATTAAACCTTTTGAAAATTTAACTACATTATATAAGTTCCACTTTTGAGGGTTAATACCCTTACTAAAATAAATTAATGGTTTATTAAACGACAACATATATTTATGAACCTGAGGTTTAGCTCCAATTACAACAGAAAATCCTCTTTCAACTAATCGTAAGGCTAAATAAATTTTTGTATCTAGTTCTCTTGCCTTTACTTCAATAGGTAAAAAACATGTAATTTTCTCTGAAGTCATTTATTATTTAGCAGAATAAGGAGTTGAAAAGTTAAACCACTTATAATGTTCAGCTGCTGCCTTTTGTTGATCTTTTAAATTAAACTTGCACTTATAACCAAAATTTTCCATTATATCTTTAAAATGATATTCAATTAATTGGGCTTCACTATCATTTATTCTATTCTCCCATCTGCCAACATTTTCTTTTGATGGCTTTAAAAAACTTTTTCCAGAAAAATTATTTCCTTTCCAGGGCAATCCTAAGATTGTTGTCTGCAACATCGACTTTGAAAAAGGAATACCAACAAAATTAGCTAATTGTATCATCTCCTTTTCTGGGTTTTGAGTTAAATCTTCATATCTGATAACTGAGTAACGGTCACGTCCAATTGTTTCCTTGTTATATTTAGCTAACTCCATTCCAAACTTTCCTCTTTCGATCATGCTTTGCTTTAGCCTTTTTATATCGTCATTAAAATTTTTGTATCTTTTTTCCCATCCAGATTTTAAAGATGCCCAATTATCTCTTGGGTCTCTAATAATATGAATAAATTTAGCTCTAGGAAATAGTTCAGATAACTCATTAGCATAAATTTCAGTGCTTGTAGTTTTTTCAATCCATACATTTGGGTTAAGTTTTTGAGGGTAAAAAGTATCAGCGAAACATTTTATAAAATATTTTAAAATTTGTTTGAAATCAAAATTTTTTTCTGAAAAATTTTTAACTGCACTGTAAAAATGTTTACATTTTTCTTTTAATTGAACCAAATCTTGTTCCGATTGTGCAGGCTTGGAAACTATTTCTACCAAGTGTTGTTTAATTAAATAATCAGTTAACCTTGAAATTTTTTCTTCTCTACTAAACTCATCATTTACATATCTTGGAAAGTATAAATAAAATATCCCACTATCGTCAGGATAAACTATAGCCTTATCTGCATTATCAAATAAACTAATTAGCATAGTTGTCCCAGATTTTCTGTGACCACAAATAAAAACTGGGCTATCTAAATAATTAGACATTTTATTTCTGTATTATTAATAGTGTAGAATTTAAAATTAAATTTAATCCATTGGTAATAATATTTTTCTTATTATTATCTTTAAATGTAAAAGCAAATGTTGATGGGGTTTTTGAATCATAAGGGATTTCAACACCCATAGGCAATTCTTTAAATTCGAAAGATTTTACTCTTCCATCCAAAAATTTTTTTATAGAATAATGAGAATGTTGATTAAAATCACTTCTCCAAACTCCCCGCATCTCTTCTAAGGTATTATCTGAAAACTCTAATCTAACATCAATATTATGTTTATTAAAAAGACTCTCTATAAAAATAAATCCTCCAGGTTTTGTTATCTGAAGTAATTTAGACAACGGTTTTTCTATGTCATGAAATATTTGGAATGTTCCTATACAAAAAGTAACATCAAAAACCTCATTTTCAATATCAAATAAATTTTTTGCCTCTAAAGTTACATTTTTCAAACCCTCAAAAGATTTTCCTGATTTAATAAAACTTTCTGTGGCATCATAACCCTTTAGTTTTGCTTTAGAAAAACTTTGATTTAAAAAATATAGAAACTCTCCATTTGCACAACCTATATCAACCACTGAAAAAATCTCATTTTCTGGTTTGAATTTTTTCATTTCCTTTATGATTTCCTTAAAAATTTCTTTTGGTTCTTCGTATCTTCCTTTTTTCGAATAAGGACTAGTGCTCTCAAATACTTTATATTTACTTTTAATTGTTGAGCTCATTTATAATTTTTTAATCAGTTTCACTCTTTGCAGTCCTGCAATTGCATCTAGTAAAACTTTTTTACTAAAACCTGTTTTTTCTTTTATATCCTCTATATCATGAAAACCATCACTTAAATTTAAAATCCATAGAATAGCATTTAATTTTCTGTCAAAATACTCATTCTTAGAAAATTTTGGATACAAGCCTTTATTTCCTAATCTTGGCTCTCCATTCATTACAGTATTTTTATAAATTAAATTTTTTTCGAAGCTATCTACAATTTTTAAACAAAAATTTATTGAATTATTAATTGCACTGAAACTTATTAATTTTTTATTATCTAAAGAGCTGTGATATTCTGGATATTCTAAATATCTTTTTCTCATTAGAGATCCTACAGGAAGGTTAAAACCCGGAGAGCAAAATTGTCTTTCATCACTTCCTGCAATTGGTGTAAATGAAATTATTTTGTTTTTACTTTTTTTTCCAAGTAATCTTTTGACAATTCTATCTCCTCTTGAATTCCCTAATCTAGAAGATTTATAAGTAAATGAATTTCCAATGCCTAAACAAGTCAAAACATATCCTGCTAATAATCTTTTTTTTAAGTGTTTATATTTTTTACTTAAATAACAAATAGTTCCAAGCGTTTCAGGCATAATTACAAATCTATACGTATACTTTCTTTTTGGGATAGCTTTCAATTTCTGATACAAAAAAGCTAGTGTTAATGGTCCAGAAAGTTCATTATTTGCCATAGAAGGGTGACATAAATAAGAAGTGAACATAATTTCATCTTTTTTTTCACCTTTTAAAACATAGTCAGCAGTTATTAATTGACCTTTATAAAGTTCTGTATCAACAACAACCTTATATGTTCCTTTTGGTAAACTTTTAAGTTCTTTTTCTGTAATACAAAACCCCCATTTATTATCAAAGAAAGATGTGATGTAAGGAATTCCATTTGGTAAATTTGGGTAAGAGTGAAGATGTTTTTTAAGTTTAGAAAGTGGGAGTTCTCCAAAATATGGGGATGAATGACTTATTAGATGCAAATTATTTTTGGAAAAATCGCATCTTTTTTTTCCGTTAGGATCTATAATGTAAGCTTTATTTACTTTCCATTCTTTTGGTATTGTCCAATCATAAATTTTATCACCAGTTTTAAATTTTTGACGGTTGAAAGGAATAATTTCACTTATAATATCTAATGATTCTCTAAATCCAGGAGATACAATTGATCTATTAATTGGCCAAAGGCGATCGAAATACTTCTCAAGTAAATTAATTGTTTTTTTTTTTTTCAAATTAAATTTTGTAGATTATGAATTTAAGTAATAAGCTTTAGTTTCTTTGTGCCATCTATTAAAGAAATCTGCTACTTCATTTGGTTTATCTTTTTGAATATTTGATTTAGAGATATCGTTATTTTTTGACATTTTTTTTCCAATCATACATAACACATCAGAGTCGATATATCTATTCACATTGGTAACTTCATAACCACTAATTTGAAACAAATTTTTTAATGAATTCATACTAAAATGATACGGATGTAAATCTGCTTTCATTTTACTAAAATAGTAATGCAATGGTTTTTTAAAAGGCACCATAATTCTACTTCCTTCAGCTATACATAAATGACCTCCTGGTTTTAATAAATCAAATGCTACATTCATCATTTCTTTGCATGAAAAACTGTTACATAAAGTCCACATCATTGTAACAATATCAAAAGTCCCTATTTTAGTTTTAAACATTTCATTGTTTCTAAAATTTTCAGCAGTTCCAATGAAATGTTTAAAATTATTTTTTTCCAACAATAAAGAGTTTTTTTCTGATGGTTCAACACCATATACTTTTGCTTTATAATCATTTTGAATTATTTCTAAAAATTGACCCTCGCCTGCCCCGATATCACATACTTCTTTATTGTTTAATCCTAATTCTGTATCTATAAAATCTGCAACGTAAGTTTGTCTAGCTTTGACCGCAGGTACTCTCGCTGTGTAAGTATCTTTATTAAATTTATCAGAAAATACTTCATCAGACCAAGAGCGCGCAATTTCATCTGAGCTTCTTCTTTCTTTGACATATACAAATCCACAATTGCTGCAGATATATATTGGCTGGCCACCTGTATAATGTCTACAATTAGGTACCTCTATAGCATCAAGGTAACCACAGATATCACATTCGTAATTCATTATTTTTTTAAGTGAATTTAATAATTTATTGCTGAAATTTAACTTAACTAGAATTTGATCTATATCAAGTCACTTTGTAGTATTATTTGTCCAATTTTTAAATTCTTGTTCACTTTTTTTCCAATCAAAACATTCTCCTCTCCAGGAGAAAATCCTTTTCCTGGTCTTACCCAAGTAAAATGAGACCATTTAAGTTCTGTGCCCAATGGAATATCTTGGGCCGCAGCAATTGATCTTCGGCCTGCAATATTCATTTCTTTCTCACATTTCTGCTGCATAATTTCTTTTTCTCCCAACATACTTTCAGCTTTTCTTACTTGATCTACCAAAAGTTTCATTTCTTCGAAATCAGCAGACAATTTATGATCTCTAAAATCAGAGTAATTTTTATCAATTGTAAAATGTTTCTCTATGATTTTTGCGCCACAAAATACTGAAGAAACTGCAGCATTAATTCCGAGTGTGTGATCTGAATAACCGATCGCTACATCAGGAAATTCTTTATTTAAAAAAGAAATTGTGGATAAATTTGCTTGATCATGTGGAACAGGATAGCTACTAACACAATGTAGTAGTGCTAAACCAGGATTAGAATTTTTATTTTTCCAAATACTAAAAATTCTATTATAAATTTTTTTTATAAGATCTAAATCTGCAACACCAGTGGACACAATCATAGGTTTTTTAAATTGAGCCACTATATCGATTAGTGGAAAAAAGTTATTATCTCCAGAAGCAATCTTAAATAAAGGTTGAATTGAATTTAAAAATTCAGCACTTTTTAAATCAAATGGAGTAGAAAAAAAAATTACTGATTTTTCTTCTGCAAAAAGAGATAAGTCTTTAAATTGATTGTATGATAATTGAAATTTACTTAATTGTTTCAACCTTGTTTTATCCTCATTACAAACTAAATTTTCAGGTATAAATGTTTGAAACTTAACCGCATCAACACCTGCTTTT
>MDSZ01220640.1_pt1 | contig 11009 bp, 19 predicted proteins | sample 811201 | NCBI WGS metagenome assembly MDSZ01 (sample SAMN05326647, study PRJNA326480) | marine metagenome | isolation source: seawater | place: Indian Ocean: North | collected 2010 | reverse complement strand
TCCCCATCGAGGGTGGGCACTTCTTTTTCTGGGTCTTGAATGATGGGGTTGCCGTGAACGTCAAAGAACCCCTCTAGGGCTTCGTAGGCTGGGATGAATAGACGGTAGAGGCCGGAGGTAGTTCTACCATTAGCGTTCCTCTTTGTCGGGTCTGAGTCTTTCCAAAGCTGCTTGTATTGCGAGCCACCCTTATCCATCGGATTGACGGTGCTACCGACAAGTGCCTTGCCGACAATGCGACGACCAACGATAAGACAAGTACGTTCAATGCGCCAAGCCTCGCGGATGTCAGAGGGCTTTTCCCACTTGCCCGCCTCATCCATGTACAGCATGTGAAGCTTCTCACCATCGTAAGCATTGTTGGTGGTGTTCTTCCAGTTTAGCACTGTGTTGAGCGCGTCACCAACATACGATGTTTTGTTGTTCTTCGTTATCCTTTTAGATGGCTCGCGGAACGCCAGCTCCATACGCGGGTTCGTCGTACCGTCCTGAATAGGCTTGAAGAAAAAAGGGTAGTGCCGAAACATCGACACCACCTTCTTCATGAAAATGTTTTCCTGAGCGTCTTTACCAGTCTTCGACTGAATGCCAAGAAGCTTGTCTTTAACTTGAGTAGCCTCGTCAAGCAGAACAGAGGAACAGATATTAGTGTAACCAGAGCGGCGACACTTAGTGTAAAGCTGACCAACGCAGCGCGGGTCAACTTCGCAAGCAGCCATGTGAAGGAAAATGTCTCTTTGGAATCCCAGATATGAGGGGTAGCCAATGTCAATCTTCGTCCACTGGAGGAGCATGTAGTGCCTCCCCGTGATAAACGTAGGCTGACCCTGATTGTAAAACCAAAAACCTTCCCTGCGCCTTCTAAATTCTTCCTCGATAAATGGACGAAACTTTTCTCGAAACTCCTTGGGCGTTTCGGCCCACTCATCCATGCTTCGAATACGGGACAGTTCTGATGGCATAGGTAGCCTTTCCCACATCTGCATACTTGCCTCCAAGCCTTCTCCTTTGATTCCCCTCTTCGGAGTCTCTGGAAGGCCAATGAGAATCCCACCAAGCTCCACGACATCTCCGAGTGTACCGTTGGGACAAATCTTGATAACCTCGTCATCATAGCCATCGACTTTTTCTAGGACACTCATTTGCTAAACTTCTCTGCGAAGCCGCCGGAGTAATCCTTTTCTTGTTCAATACTTCCGTTCGACTTCAAGTCCTTTACCATTTGCTCAAGTCTCTGTCTTTCAACCAACAGCTCCTTGCAGTCAACGGCAGTTTGCTTGATTGACTGAAGCTCAGCCTTGCGTGCGGAGCCACCAGCCTCAGGGTCAACAGGACGCTTGACCTCATCAATCATGTTGTTGATGGCAACCTCCATAGACTTCATGAGTCGCTGAGCCGCGCTAATCGTTGTGAACTTAGTTGCGGACATAGAGCACGTCATCATCAGTCATACGATACACGATGCTGTCGTCGTCCAGCTTCATCTTGTAATCCCTGTCCGGAAGGAACCCGACAACATCACCCTTCTTTACACCCTGCTCAACCATGTATTGGGACGGGGTGACAATCCTTGCTTCCAGCTCTTTTTTCTCTTCGAGGGAAACGACAACAATGCCAGCATCTGTGACCTCCTCATCCCCCTCTTCCTCAAGCGGCTCAAGAAACACCCAGTCGGCAAGCATGTGTAACTCGCCCTTAGAATCACGGTACGCGATGGCGTGACTCCCTCTGGGATTCTCAAGGTCTAAGACAGCCATGTAGATGCCGTCGTCGATTCTAAGGTTGTCGCTCTTGGTGACGTGGTGGTGAAAGAAAAGGGTGTCGCCTTTCTTTACTCCCGTCTTAACCTGAACAGGAGTAGAAACAACACGCCCATAACAAACGCGATGCTCAAACTCGTTGAATCTTGCATCTAGGAAAAGCTCTTTGCCACCAACCGTTATTGTGCCGTGGGTTTTCTCAGGCACTTCAACAAAGAAGTGTTTCAGTGATTTCATTCAAATTTACAATCGTACTCAATTAGAATAGGCTGATTCTCAACCGTCTTCCAAATATACGTTGAATCTTCGTCCTCTAGGTAAACGTGGTATCTCCTTACGTTGTACTTGTACAGTGATGCCTCGTCTTCTTTGATTGCACACACTCGGGCTGGCCCCGCTTTCATTCCGACGTAATACGCCATTGCGTCCTTGGGGTTTGGCCCAACGACAATCTTTCTAATTAGGTTCATGATTTTAGTTTAGGTAAAGACCCGGGAATGGGTCTTCCTCCTCGTTTACTGAGAAGGCTTGTACTTGAAGGGTCATGAACTCTTCAAACTCATCTGGGTCTTTACAGTTGTGCCCGTAGGCTAGGCTCCACCGATTCTCGGTTTCTCCTTCTTCCTCAAGAAAGCCAAATGCAGCACTGTAGACCAACTCACCCGAGTGCTTGTACTTCTCGGTAATCTCTTCAATACGCTCCATAACATCTGCGACTTCAGAGAACATTGCTTTCTTCAGAATATCATCCATGGCTATTAGGTTGAGGTAAATACAGATGCGGCACCTGCGGTTCCTGTTGTAGTCAGATTCGCCGTCACCATCCACATGTCGGCAGCGAACACTCGACAGATAATCTCATCTCCAACCTGACCCCCTGTGTCAGTAGCGTCTGATTTAAGCTCCACTGTGTTTACAGCAGTTGAAGACTCATTTACAATCTGAAGCCGAGGGTTTGCGTTATCAGAGTGAACAATGGCTCTGCCGAAAATCTTGTCTGCCGTACCACTGCTATTCGCCTTAATCTTGACGTGATTTGTTTTTGCCGTAGGTCTAAGAACAACAAATCTAAACGTACATCCAATCAATTCGGAGGTGGCAGAGGGAAGATTGATTGTCCTTTCACCATCATCGCTTAGGGCGTTCAAGTCCAGAAACAAAGTCCGGTTCGCCTGAGCGTTGTTTGCCGAGACGCTAAAGTCAGAGGTGTTTGTGAAGACGGTGTTGGTTGATGACTCGCTACCTCTGGTAATCGTAAACGTGGGGCTGGCGGTTGTCCCGCTTCGAGTCACATTGATGCCCTCTCCACCAGTAAAGGTGATGGTACCTGAAGAGCCACCTACGGAAAGAGCCACAGACGGGTTTGTGTCAAAGTCACTTCCGTTCGCACCACCCGTACCAGAAACTGTAAGGGATTGTGCCGAAGGAAACGCCCTTTTAGAAACTACACCCGATGAGCTTACCACCAGTGCGCTGGTCTCGGTGCTCGTAGAAAGGTTTTCAATGGTAAGGCTGCTCCCGGTGGCATCAATCTTTGTTCCATCCGTAGCCAAGCTCAACCTAGTGTCGTTGCCGCTACCATCTGAAATGACATGAAAACCAGTCGCAGCAGCCGTCAACACGGTGTTGTCTGTGGTCTTCAAAAGACCTTGGTAGGAGTCCTTGATTCTATTGCCAGAAAGGTTAGTGCCCATGCGATTAACTTTACAGCAAATATACTACTAATGAGTAGACACCATCCGGCACGTCGGAGACGCAACTTCAGTAAACTAAACAAGCGATACGTCAAGCGCAATGACCTCAAGAAACTCTCACTCGTCCTTAGAGATGTAAAGCTTCACTTCGACGTAGGGCTGGCTGAAGTCGAAGCACTTCTGTTCTGTTACGACTACGAGTTTTTCACCATCACTCATTTGGCGAATGCCATGAGCAGAAGCCGGAAGAAGCTGTACGAAAGAACCATACTGCCCCTGAAACAAAAAGGGTATGTAGAAGTAATACATCATGGTAAAGAGGTTGATTCTTACATCAACGCCTTATTCCATGAGAAGTCTGGTAATGAGCACAGGCTCGGTTTGTCTCAGTCGGGACGGATGCTTGTGCAGCGAATATACAGGAAGCTCGAAGGCGGAGAACCGATTAACCTTGAGGCTTAGTTCCTTGAACGAAGCGGTGAGTCGTAATACTCTGACTCGAACTTTTCGTTGTAGCCAAGAATCTTAGAGACGTAATCTCTAGTCTCAAGCGGCAATCTCTCCAACCAATCCAAAGAGTTGTAGATGTCCACCCCGTCTTCCCTTGCTTGGTTCAACGTGCGTACTACAGCTGTAGGGCCAAAGTTGTATGCGGCAAGAGCCTTTGCAATCTTGACCTCCTCACTGCCCTTGTTCCAGCTCCTATCTAAAAGGGACTCCATGTATGCACGCTGGGCCATCTTCGAATCCTCTGGGTTGAACGCATCGAAGTCTTCGGGAATCATTCCCTTCTCTTTCATGTAGCTCTCTGTGCCGGGCATAATCTGCGCAAGGCCACGCGCACCAGCCGGGGACTCCGCAAGTGGATTGAACCGAGACTCTTTGAAGACCTGCCTGTCAAGAATCTCCTCAATGCTTTTCTCTCCGCTTGGGGGCCAGTGCACCTCACCACCGTGGTCCATGTTCTTTTGAATCGCGTACTCTTGCTTGTATGCGTCCTGCTCAGTATCGTGCGTACCAAGGACTCTGCCGCTCTTCCGAGAGATGAGCTGAAACTTTTTTCCGCGCTTTACAATCACGAGCACAATATACGGAATCTTGCAGCGTTAAGGATGTAGACAAACCCATCAAACACATGACGTACAAGAAGGCAAGAACATACGCAGACATGGAAAGAGACCCTCGCGTAGACTGGATTTCCGACGAGAGAGGAACAGGAGAAGGAATCTGGGTCTACCTAAAAGAGGGGTACATCAACGACCACCTTGAATGCGGAACCATTCACGAACACACGGTAGCAGAGTGCTGCCTTCAGCTCAATACACAAGTAACTCAAACCCCTTCATCATGAAGAACATCATTTTCATCCTCGCCATCGCATTGGCAACCGTGAGCAACGCTCAAACCCTTAACAGCATCCTCGACGGTGTGTACGCACCAACAGGACAAACCGCGCTAAGCACGCCCCTGCTTCTAAGCATGAAGCCGCAGAACGGCACACCCCACGAGGTTCTCGTTATCCGAGTGGAGGGCATCAGCCCAGACTCTACGTTCGACGACGGACTCAACCCATCCTTGGGAACCGGGTTCGATGTGTACACCGTATTCAACGGAGCAGACGTTCTGGCTCTTCCCCTTTTCGAGAAGGGCATCTACAGCATCGTGTGTCTTGACGAAGAAGGCAACAACGTAGGCGAAGGCGTGACCATCGTCGTGAACGAGAACTTCATTCAAGGAGTCATCGACACGGGGTACGCAGAAAAAAGAAGCAGCCTAATCGTATCGACTAGACCGCTTCGTATTGGTCGGGATGTGACAGAGTTTGTTTCGTTCAACTAATTACATTCCGCCTCGTGAGCTGAATCCGGGCACGAGCTTTTTCAAATCTCTTTCCCTATCATATTGAACGGGGGCGATGTTCAGTCTTTCTCTAAGAGAATCCATGTCCTCCACTTCGAACTCTCTCATCAAGGACTGGTTGTAACGGCCATCGCTAATCTCGGGGAAAACTACGCCTCGCTGACCGTCCTCTGTTTTTGTTCGCTCGACAGCGATTCCAGCCATCTGATACGCCTCGTACATGTCCTTAGCGTCGGGGAACATCTCCAGCAAGTCCTTAGGGTCGATTTGCTTTGGCCCTTCTGGGGTTCTCATAAAGATGGCTGCAATCTCTCTGCCGGAAGGGTCGTCACCACGGTTATCAAAACCTCCAGTGATAAAGAACTTAGGTGGGTCTCCAACGGGACCGCCTTCTTCGTACTGCTTGACGACACCGCCGCCCATCATTTCATACATCTTACCGCCCTTGCCCATTTCCATCTTGGCACCGTAAGCGGCTCTCTTCATCTTAATGCCGTACATGGCTTTCTTGAGGTCGTTGGCCCCTTTGCCGTCGGCAGCGAAAAACGGGACTTCCTTGTCCCCAACTTTAACCATTTTCATAAGGCAAATGTAACAAGTTTTTACCTACCCTGTGAACGGTACGGCTTCTTGTAGTTCTGACTGCCTTTGTTGCTGGACTGCTTCTTTGAATGCTGCCCCGGTCTCTTCTTACGCTTCTTAGGAACGTAGAGAGACATACCCATCTTCTTAGCCACGTCTCAAATCTGTATCGTGTTTCTTGGAGCCACGGATGTAGCTATTCACTCTACCCATAGCCCATGCCGCCATGCTTGCTCCACGGCGAGAGCCAGATGAAAGCCAAGCTCCCTGCCCTCGTCTGTACACCTTTACTAGGGTGCCGTAAGATATTCCGGAGGACTTAGCCTTCTTCTGCAATGTTTTTTTCGTTGCGGCACTAAGTGCTTTGCGTGCAACCTTGCCGCCCTTCTTCATACTTCTTCTCCTGAAGTACGAGTCTGGTAGCTTCTTTCCCTCTTTGGCGGCTTCCTTTCCCTGCTCCAAAAGAGCTACGGCCTCCGCCTCGGTCAGACTAGAGTCCGAATTGCCCTGAGACTTATCGACGTACTTCTTAGGAAAACCCAACTTGTATTCTTGAGTTCTTTTACCCATCACTTCTTGGCTTTAGGGTGCTCAGACAACTTGAAGCTTGCCTTCTCTACAGCTCCGGGGTGAGGGGCATAGTCACCCTTCATGAGGTAATACCTTCCCTGCTCCTCCATCCAGTGAAATCCATCGGGGGGAGAGACAGAAACTTTCTTCGAAAGAATCTTCAACTTGGGTCGTTCTGATTTACGAGCCGCCTTCATTCTTCTGACGTTCTTTTTCCTTCTCAATCATCTTGGTCATCGCGTCTTCGCGCAGACCGGACAGAAGATACACCATACTGTACCCTCGCAAGGTTGAATCGGGGATGGAAACATTGGGAAACTCTTTTGCAAAACGCTCTTTGGTATCATTGAACACAGATTCTTTGGTCACCTTCTTTTTCTTCGGGTCACCTTGAGCTTGAACTTTTGTTCCAACTTGAGCCTTCTTCTTTTTGCGGCTGTAAAGCATACCGCAAATATAGTCATTTAGTGAGACCCCATTTGTAGAAGCTGTAGCCACAATGAACCTTGAAGTCAATGGACTTGATGCTTAGCCGAAGGTTTTCCTTTTGCTTTTTGATTCTAGCCGGGCTCTTAAACGCGAGCTCTATCAGCCTGTCTCGGTGAACGTCGCTTCCCCAGATGAGACCCTTGTCGTTGCCAGAAAGCACCACGTCGTTTACGCGGTACTCCCTTTTGGTCTTGCCGTCATAGAGGACGACATCGCAGAGGTGAATTGGGTCTTTCATTGGTTTATCAATTTCCATGTATGTTCGTGACAACAGGTCCACCGTTCTTGAATAGGTGGCTTTACTGTCATGCGCTGCCAACCGCTTGCTGGCGGTCGGAGTGCGTAGCCACCCGCCCTTGCTTTAGTTACAGCCTTAATGAACTGGGTATCGAAGCCATAGGCGGGGGCTACTCGCGCATGCACCCTGCCGTCCTTCGTGTGCTTCATGAATACCCAGCACTTCAGCGGCTTGTGGTAGACCGCCGTGACTCGGGCCTTGATGTTGGTGTAGGTCTGGAATTGTTTTTTCATACTCCTAGAACGGAGAACAATCCAAGTTATTGCGTCACTTGCAATCTTTTTGTCTGAGCTCGTCCACGAGAATCTCCAAATGCTCCAACCTTTTCTCGATATGGTTTAGCCTGAGGTTCTGCTCAGCGTCGTCTGGGAGGCTACCCATCTCACCCCTAGGCCACTTCACCCTAAACTCTGAGTTGAGTTCAATCTCTTGATTGTGGCGCATGGTATCAATCTCCAGTCTGGACAGAGCTGACATGATTGTGAAGTAAACCCATACCGCACCCCCTACACCAATGACTATTTGAACCAGCCACTTGACGTTGATTCCGAAGTTAGTGTTGTCGTCTAACTTCATGGGTACCGTTACTGCATCTGGTTCTTAGCCAAGAGAATCTTGACCTCCTGCACCTCCTTCAACAGCTGCTTGATGTCCTCCTTCATCTCGGAGTTATCTGTCTCCAAGGCAATCACCCTCCCCTTCAAAGAGCTGTAGTCTGATTGGTGCTTAATCCAAATACCAATCAGTGAGCCAGCTATAACTAAAAGCTCAAACTGTGTTAGTGCGTCCATGCCCACAAAAATACAACGCACAAGCTTCACTCATTTCAATACCATGACGTGACCGGAAAGGCTTACCACATGGGAAGATTCGCGCTTAGAAGCAATTAGAGAATAGACGTAGCTGCCGTCAGAAACGTCTGACAATTCCCAATAGTCGTCTGGGTTATCGCTATACCACACAAGCTGTCCCCACCGATTGTAGACGCTCAGCTCCCACCTCACCCAGCACTCCGGGTCGGTGACTGCATAGAACATGTCATTGACCCCATCGCCGTTCGGCGTGACCGCATTCGGGATGAAAACGTCTACATCCTCACAGACCATTCCCCCCACATCTTCACACGGCAGTCCTGACTCGCAGTCGATGTACTCCGTGATGACTGAGTACTCTGTAACAGTTACTGTATCGGTCAGGTAGACATACTCTGTGACAACAACGTCCACATACGTCGTGTCGTAAACTGTAGTCTCAGTGAAGATGGTGTCCATCACATAGATGTAATTGTCGATGTAGGTCGTGTCGTACATGTACACCTCTATGTAGTTGTCTACTATCAGCGTGTCGGTGAGTGTGATAGTATCAGGTGGTAGGTTGACGAATACCGTGTCCGTCTCGTACACATACACCGTGTCTGTCACCACAGGGTCTGGGCAGAAACTGATTCGGTTATCGCTCAAGTTGATGTCGGGGTACATCTGCGTGCCGCTGCCCTGCGTTCCCGCGCTCCACCCGTCCGCGAAATCGTCGTAGGTCGCCGTCTGACTGAGATTGATTTGCCAGATTACCACCTCCCAGCAATAACCCTCAATCGGATTGTTCAGGATACACTCCCATGCGTAGGGCACATTGATGCCGATAGTCGTAGACATCCCCGTCACCCACCCACTAGGCGGGGTAGTAAGGTTTAGGACGTAGCTCCACCCGGGGTGAAACGTGGTGCTCGTGCAATCGGTGTTCTCCCCGAGGTCCAAACCTGTCTCCTCATCAACGTAATGGATTCCCAGCACTAGATGGGTTACCGACTCGTTGTTCTGGACATGGGTTGAGCTTGATTGACTACAGCTGTTCCCATCTGCCTGCGTGTAGTCGTTGCACCCGCAGTTCTCTGCGTTCGGGAACTGTATGACAAAGGTGTGAATCCCCCCTTCTACAGCTGCCGGAGTGTACCCGGCTAGGGTAAGGTCACAGGTCTGGGCATTTGCTTTCCCGATAAGCAGGAGAAGCAGCATCCAGAGGATGAAAAGTGCGTGAAACTTGTAGCGTGACATGTGGTTGGGTTTTGGGTAAAGCATCCCCTCGCACACGATTCTTAGTCTGAACAAGAGCGGTAGCCATGTTTCCAAAAATGGTGGTAGCTACCGTAGCTAACGTGAGTGCGGCTACTGCAAGCACTCGACGTGAAGCGTTCTCGCTAAGCTGATGCGAAGTTACACGAAAAAATTTGAAAAGTCAAGTCCTTTTTGGTGAGTGAAACGATTAACTCGGCAAAAGTAGCCCCAATAACGCCCACGCTAATCCCTGTTTCGGGTGAAAAAAGCGATGAGAAATGTACCCCCATGGGATTATACATACATACAGACGCTGCGCCGTGCAAACGGAAACGCAACCGCTGACCCCACCCCCTGCAAACGTGTCGGGTTGCCGCAAAACATTCAGCGTTTTGCCCCATGGCTCCTGCTGGTCTGGTCGGTAGCCTGCTCAATCCATGGTCTGACACAGGAGATGACAGCGCACCGATTGGTGGTCGAGAGCCAAACACCCAAGGCACAATCCACACCCCAGCATTGACCCAATCCTATACGCTACCCAGACGTGGGGATGCACCAGAAAGATTCCTGCCCGCCACACAATAACATGAAAGCGAGATACGTTATACCACTGAACGCGATAGCTAAATACAATGTCAAATCCACATAACTCATTGAAAATGAAAGACTTACTCATCAGCACGGAGGCACACCTCCAGCAAGCACGCAACAACGCCGAGGTGGCCCGCGCCAAGGCCATAGCGGAACTCGAACTCGCCGAGGCTCGGTTGAAGGGACTCATCGCTATGAACCTGAAGAGCGAAGGTGGCAAGATGATTCGCCGTGAAGCCCGTGAAGCTGTCCGCCAAGCGACGGCAAACGTCACCGGAATCGACAGCATGGTTGCCACGTTGCGGATGGCTCACACAAGCATCAAGGCCAACCTGACCTTCGACGACATCGTGAACGGGGAAGAGCACGCAATCATCACCCCAGTACAATAATCCCAGAGCGAGACACGTTCTACTATCGAACCGGGGAGGCAACAGGGTCTCCCCACAAATTGAAAGCCATGAGCAAAGCAAAGAAAGACGTCTACCAGCAGGTCACTGACCGCATCATCGAGGGTCTCCAGACCAAGGGACTCCAATGGTTCAAGCCTTGGAACGCTGGACAGGGCATGGGTGCAATGATGCCCATCAACAACACCACAGGCCGAGCCTACAAGGGACTGAACCAGCTGTTCCTCTGCATCGAGCAGGCGGCACAGGGCTACGAGCACAACGAGTGGTTGACCTACAAGCAGGCAGCGAAGGCTGGCGGCAACGTGGTCAAAGGCTCCAAGGGCACGGAGATTGTGTTCTGGAACATCAGCTTCGTTGACCGCACGGCCAGCCCGGTCAAGTACTACCGCAAGGTGACTGACGCTCCTGCCAGTGTCCGCCCGTTGCTGGAGAAGGTCTTCAGCCCACGCCTCTGGAACGTGTTCAACATCGCCCAGTGCGAAGGCATCGAGCCGCGCCGCAAGCCCATGAAGCCTGTGGAGGGTGCTGGCGAGTTCAACCCCATCGAGCAGGCCGAGAAGGTCTACGGGGAGCTGTACCCAGCCGAGCACAAGCCCACGTTGGGTCACGGCGGAGACAGCGCGTTCTACGCCCCACGTCGCCACCACGTCCAGATGCCCAAGCCTGAGACGTTCGTCACCAACGACGACTACTACAAGACG
>MDSZ01005640.1_pt1 | contig 11009 bp, 6 predicted proteins | sample 811201 | NCBI WGS metagenome assembly MDSZ01 (sample SAMN05326647, study PRJNA326480) | marine metagenome | isolation source: seawater | place: Indian Ocean: North | collected 2010 | reverse complement strand
TTCCATCTCCAAATGGATTTTGAACGTTTGCCATCTTTTTATACTCAAATTTATTTTTTAGGAGTAAACCTGTTTGTTCCAGAATATTATTAGGTTCAGTACCTATAAGTTTTGCACTACCAGAAATAATTGCTTCAGGACGTTCAGTTGTCTCTCTTAAAACTAAGACAGGTTTACCTAAAGATGGAGCCTCCTCTTGTAAACCTCCTGAATCAGTTAATACTAAGTAAGAACCTTTTAAAGTTCCTACTAGATTTTGATAATCTAAAGGTTCACTCAAGATTGCTCTGGCATTCCCCCCAAATTTATCTTGTATAGGTTGTCTAACCTTTTTATTAGGATGCATTGAAATTAGTAATGTTATATCATCATATGCTTCGAGCAAAAGTTCCAAACCAATAAGAATATCTTTTAGTCTTCTTCCCCAATTTTCCCTTCTATGGATAGTCACAAAAATAATTTTGTTATGTTCCCAATCAATTCCTTCTATTTTTGGAACGAAGTTCTTTTGGGAAATCCTAAATAAAGAGTCTATAACTGTATTGCCAGTTACTTCTATTATTCCTTTTACAGAGGATTTGATTAAATTAAGTTCAGATTGTCTTGTCGGTGCAAAGTGAATGGATGCTATCTGCGAGATTAATCTTCTATTTCCTTCCTCTGGGTATGGATCATTTAAATTCTCAGTCCTTAGACCAGCCTCAATATGTCCTATGGGAACTTTCTCATAAAAAGCACTTAGAGCAGAAGCAAATGCCGTACTTGTATCTCCTTGAACTAAAACAAGATCTGGTCTATTTTTAAGAAACTCTTTTTTTAATCCATTTAAAGTTGAAGAGGCTATGTGTATCAAAGATTGATTCTCTCTCATTATCTCAAAATTATTCTGTGCTTCCAACTCAAACAACGCTAGAACTTGATCCACCATTTCTTTGTGTTGGCCAGTCACAACTAATCTTGTTCTGATAAGTTTACAATTTTTAAAAGAAATTATTACAGGTGCAAGCTTAATTGCCTCAGGCCTAGTTCCCAATAAAAAAGTTACTAATGGTTTCTTATTCATATTTATGACTTAATGTTTATTTAATATTCATCTTCCATTCTGGGACAAGCTCTTGAAGTAATGATAAAACTTTTTCTTTATTCTGATTATTCAATTCATTTTCTAATTTATTGAGATATTTCCACAAAGTGTCAGGATAAATATTTTTTTCATTTGCTTTAAATATTAGTTTATGTTTGGTGGATTCTGATTTTGAATCTATTAATAGCTCTTCATAAAGTTTTTCTCCAGGTCTTAAACCAGTGGTAATGATTTCAATATCTAAATCATTAGTTTTTTTTGTAGTTAATCTTAAACCACTTAATTTAACCATCTGACAAGCTAAATCATAAATTTTAACTGGTTCGCCCATATCTAATAAGAATACTTCACCTCCTGATGCTAAGACCGCTGACTGTATTACTAATTGGGCTGCTTCTGGGATAGTCATAAAATACCTTATGACGTCTGGATGTGTAAGAGTGATAGGTCCACCATTTTTTATTTGTTTTTCAAATAAAGGTACAACTGAACCTGAGGAACCTAAAACATTACCAAATCTCACCATTGTAAATATGGTCTTATCTATTTTTTTAAGATTTTTTTCCTCCTCAGCAAATCCTTGAACAATTAATTCTGCCAACCTTTTAGAAGCTCCTAAAATATTCGTTGGTCTTACTGCTTTATCTGTAGATATCAAAATTACTTTTTGTAAGCCTGCATATTTTGCTGCTTCACAAACGTATTTAGTCGAAAAAGCATTGTTATAGATTCCCTCAATAGGATTTTTTTCAACCAATGGGACATGTTTATATGCAGCAGCATGAAAAACTATATCAATTTGATTTTCTAAGAAAATCTTAGTAACTAATTCTTTATTCGTTGCATTCCCCAGGATTGAAACAATCTCAATTTTTTTTGAATTTAATTTTATCAATTCTTGTTCAATAAGATATAAACTCGGCTCACTATTTTCGTATAACACAATTCTTTTTGGATCTAATTTAATAATTTGCCTACATAATTCACTTCCAATAGATCCCCCAGCACCTGTAATACAAATCACCTTGTCATTTATCCCAGGGCCAAGAAGCGATGGTTCTGGCATAACACTATCCCTGCCGAGTAAATCTTCAGTAGTTATTGGTCTTAAATTATCAATTTCGGCTTTCCCTGAAGTAATTTCTTCAATAGATGGAATCTTAAAAACAGGCAAGTTAAATTTCTGCAAATCCTTCATAATTTCTTTCCTTCGTTTTTTAGTTAAAGAAGGTATTGCTAAAAAAACTTGGTCTATTTTCTCCTCAAAATTCTTTAAAATCTGTGAGCTATAAATTTTATACCCATTTATGCTTCTTCCCCATAATTGAGGTTGATCATCTATGAATCCAATTATAGATAGATTTTTCATGAATTTTAAAGAAGCTAAAAGCTGAGCACCAGCTGAACCGGCTCCATAAATTATTACTCGATTTTTAAGTGGGTTTTCAAGTGTATTTTGTCTAAGTAATAAATCTCTTAAGACAAATCTACTTAAACCTGTAAAAATAGTAATTGAAAAATAAACTAATATAAATTTCTTTATTGATAAATCATATAATCCAAAAAAAATACCAAATATTAAAAGTACGATAATAAGAAAAAAATTTCTCAACGCTAAGTTATAAAAAGATATGCTCCCAACATATCTAGTTAATCCCTTATATTGACCACTAAAAGCGTATATTGGTAGACCTGCTAATAAAGCGATTACAATTAATAGAAAATTTTCTTTAAGATTAATTTTTGAAATTTCTACAAAAAATAAAGATGATGCACAAATAGCTAGAGGGATAAGTAAGGCATCTAAAGCTATTCTTATAAATTTTCTTTTTAAAGGAGATAATTCGTAAATATATTTAAGTATAGGTTTAAATAGTTGCATTTTTATACCAAAAAAAACCTATTAATAAGTTTATCTAAAACATCTTTTACTATAAACTCTTATCTGAAGAAATGGAGCTTAAGAAAGGAACTGATACTTTTTGATCAAGTAATATTGCTATAAAAAACTCAATAATGATAAACAAAAAAGTAATTTTGATATTTAAAAAAAGTACTGACATAGACAATATAAATGTGAACACTATATAAATAGTAGATACATAACCATGACTTAAACCTGCCTGATTTAATCTTTGATAGAGATGTGAACGATGAGCTTTAAAAATGGACTCCTTATATAAAAATCTTCTTACAATACAAATTAATGCGTCTGCCAATAAAGGGGTAGCAACCAAAATAATCTTTAATGCTATTAACCAATTATCACTTAAAAGAATAAGCCCAATTAATATCCCTCCAAGATAGGTACTTCCACCATCTCCCATAAATACTTTAGAAGGATTCCAATTAAAAATTATAAACCCAAGGAGAGCTCCTAATAATGGATAATAAGTATGAGAAATTAAAATAGATCCTGTAAAAATAATTATAATCATTGAGCCAGCTACTAATCCATCAAGTCCATCCATAAAATTAATGAAGTTTATAATCCCCAAGAAAAAAACTATAATAAAAAACATAAATATTACTTTAAAAAAATCAATTTCCTCTATAAGCTGGGTAAAAAAGGTCGATTCATAAAATAAAAAAAGTACTGTAAGAAATTGAACGAAAAATCTACTAGATCGACTTAATTTCACAAAATCATCTAAAAACCCAACAATGGCCAGTGGCAAACAAAATATAGGCGAAAAATTTCCATTAAAAACTAAAAAAAAAGTACCTGTCAGGACAAAAGATATTCCACCTGCTGTGGGTTTTGATTCAATATGAGAACTTCTTTTATTGGGTTCATAACTGAAATATTTTTTTAAGAATGGTATAAATATTTTTGTAATAGATGCAGATATTACTACGGAAAAAAATAACTGAAGGATAATATCTTGCGAAGTCATAACAAATTACTAAAAAATACCCTTGCGTGAAATCAAAGTTTTGTATTTCTTTATCTCAATATTTATTCCTTTTTCAAAATCCATAGGTTTGAAACCAAAAAGAATCTTTGCTTTTTCGTGAGAGAAATTTTTATTTTCATTAATCCTAAGAATTTGTTCACTTTTTAGGGGCAAATTAATGTGCAATCTTTCTAAAGTAGAAAATAAAAATGCAAAAAATTTATAAGGAAGAAATATTTTTATAATTTTTTTATTTAATCCTTTAGATATAAAATCAATTACTTGATTAAAAGTTAATGAATTTGCCCCAGATACATTAAAAATCTCTAAAAAAGATTTCTTATTATGTATTATCTCTACTATCAACCAAGCTAAATCTTTTACATTTACTGGCTGCTGCAAATAATCCCCTTTGCCAAATATTGGAAGAATAGGATATTTATCAATCCACTTTATTAGCTTTATCATATTTCTATCATTAGGATTTCCGTAAATCATGGTTGGCCTTAAAATTGTCCAGTTCAGAGAACTTTCTTTTATAGATTTCTCTGCTGTAATTCGTATTTTTTTTGATTTCGAATTTAAAGATGTAAAGATGGAAGTAGAACTAATAAAAATAACCCTTTTTATTTTCGCTTTTTCACAAGCTTTGATAATCGAATCAGCTGATCCAAATCCAATAGAAGCTATATTAATTAAACATTCACAATCTTCCAAAGCATTGGATAATTCAACAACATTATTCAAATTTGCAAAAAAGTAGGGTACATTATTGCAAATCATCCAAGAAGTATCAGTTCCCGGTCTCAGAATTGCAGAGAATATCTTTCCTCTAGCTTTTAATTCATTACAAACTAATTTACCTGTAAAACCATTTGCACCTGAAACCATAATTGACTTATAGATTATATTTTTTTCAGAATTTATCATAATTAAAAATATTTTTTAATTAAATTGAAGTAACTAATCCTCACCTTTTCTCTTGAATAAATATTTTCTGCAATTTGACGACCATTTTTTCCCATCTCTTCCCTCTCATTTCTTGGTAATTTATACATTTTCTTAATTATTTTTGCTAGTTCGATTGGTTTTCCTGGAAGAGTTGTGAGGCCAAGTTTATTATCATCAATTTCTTGATTAATAATTCCGCCTACTGTTGAAATTAATGGCCGACCTAAAGCATATGCATCATAAAGTTTATTTGGTGATATTCCAAACTTAAATAAATCCACATCTTTTAATGATAATAAAATAGCATCTGCTTTCATCATTGCATAAGGAATTTTGGATTTAGCTAAAGGATTTTTAAAATTTATATTTTTAATATCCTTTGCCATATTCTTTAATTTATCTTTTTCAGGACCATCTCCAATTAGGATTATTTCTATAGGATCATTTACCAAATATTTAGCTGCCTCGATAACATTATTTAAATCATTTGCTAAACCGTGAGCTCCTGCATACATTATTCTAAAAGGTCTATTGGAGTTAAATCTTTTTGGCTCTGAAGGTAAATCAGAAAAAGTAAACTTCTTAAGATTAGGACCGTTAGGAAGCCAAACAACATTCGAGGCTCCATTATTAATAACATAAGATTTTGCACCCTTAGAAAGCACTACTACTAAATCTGAGTATTTATATAAGGTAATTTCCATAATCTTTAAAATCCTTATAAATAAACTATTAGGATTACTACCTCCTAAATCAACAAGTATTTGCGGCCATATATCCCTAACTTCAAATATAAATTTTTTTCGGAAAATTTTAGCAAAAATTAAACTTTGAAAAGCTGCAATTAGTTGCGGTGAACTTGCGATAATAATATCTGGTAATGATTTTTTAAAACCTATAAAGGTATTTACTATTAAAAGATTCAAACAAAAACTTATTAAATTAATATATCTTTTCCAATTATTTTTTTTATAAGCATAAACCTTCAACCAATTCCATTCAATATTTTTAATTCTTTCAGTTTTAAAATACTGATAATTATTTAATCTTAAAAAAGATCTAGTAGCTAAATTAAAATCTGATGAGAAAACATTTACTTGTAAATTTTGTGAAGCAAAATATTCTGCCAACTCATAATGTCGAGACCCACCTGGCATATCTGGAGTATTTGCAAATTGATTGATAATCCATAAATTAGATCTTTTAGAATTAAATCTTTTAAAATTTAATCTTTTAGAATTTAATTTTTTAAACATTAGGAATAATAAAACTAATTTTAAATTGATGAATTCCTGGATTGATAATGCCCTTGAGCTCTAAAGTTTTTCTCTTAATTTTCTTACCAAATCCACTTGAATAATAAGTATCAAGCCATTTTTTTTCAAATTTATAATTAACATGCAAATCATTTAATATACTTTGAAAAATTTCATTTTTTTGATTAGGACCCAAATGCCAAAACTGTCTCCAAAGCATACTTTTTTTACAATCTACCTTATCGATAACTTTAAATAATATTTCTCCATTAATAGTTTCTTCGAGTTCAACAAATCTTGTGTATTTGGCGCCATATCTTTCAAAAGCATCATGTCTACCCTCTATCCAGACATTCCCATTAGGGTATATTCCACTTAATTTGTCAATTATTTTTGCTTTCCTAGCAGCTCTAAAATTACTCCATACTTCAATTGGTTCTATCCATTTAATATTTTGTTTTTTATTATTTATTAAAGGGGCAAGCTGAAAAATATTATGAGCAGCTGAAGATCTCTCATAAACTCTATCTGAATTAAATCCATAGGTGCTTGTGCCAGTCTCTACAAAAATAGGCTCCCCATTTCTGTATATATCAAAACTAAATAAATCAGAATGTGCATGCGCAGGCAAATGCTTTGGGCAAGAATCCCCATATTTAAATATAAATTCTATTCCATTTTGGAACCTAACAATTGACCATCCAGTATTAATTAGAGTTGTTAATTTTTTTTGAACTGGTAAAGTAAATTTTTCTAACTCACAATTTATATAAATTTCTGTAAGTTTAGTTTTTAATCCTTTATTATTTATCTTATTTTTTTTCAAAAAAGCATTACTATATTCCAATATTTCGTCAATAGATGATGATATATTCGGACTATCATTAAACATTGGATAATTTCCTTCTTTTAATCTAATCAATACAACCCAATCTTTCATTTTACTTATAGATCTAATAAGCCAGTCAGGTCTAATTCCTAATATATTTTCTATTATCAATCCAAGCTCTACTAATCTTTCTAGAATTAACAAGTGGTATGATGAGCTTCTTTCTTGATGACCACCATCTTCCAAGATTTGACAATTTAATTGTTCCTCAAGTTCTTTTAGAGAGTAATTTAATATCATATTTGCCCTTTTACCTTCAAATTGCATGCTTCCAATTATTAGGGAAATTAAATTCTCAAGCAAATGATTACCCCCTAAAAAATCTTCTTTATGAGAATAAAGCCAACATATTTGCAGCCATAAAGAATCAATATATTTTTTTTTATTAAATTCAGGACAAGTTCTTATAATTAAAATCCAGTTCCTTATTCTTAATGAGATTGTATAGCTATGCCATCCATCCCCTTTCCCAACTTTATTATTTTCAATCCAGTCATCTATTAGTATTTTAAGATTTTTGGCTTCACTAGGCCAGATATCATTTTCTAATCTTTTTTCTATAAATTCTCTTGCCCAGTCAAAATAATGTAAATTAAATCTCCAAAGTTGACTTAGGTTTTGTTCATTCCAATTAATTGGCAAATATAAATTTTTGCTAACATTCAAAAATTTAAATGAAATTTCTTTATTTTCTTTTTTAGTACTCCAATGATTTATAGAATTTAATTTAAGGTTATTGAGAGTTTTTTTAAAATGTGGAGTTGGTGAATTTGTATCAGCTAAAATAGAAATTAAGCAGGTTGGTAAGATATTTTCTATTGCCTTTCTTATTTCATATATAATTCTCCCAACTAATCTTTTTAATCCAATATCATAAATTGTCTTAAAATAATACTTGCAGTTAAAGGTCATTGATTAGAAAAATTATATATTTTTTTATTATCAATTTTTATTGATTTAAATTCTTTATGTGAAACAAGAATAAAAACCAAATCTGCTTCTTTAAGAACATCATTATAATTTTTAATTACTAAGTTTTTATATTGTTTAATGTTGGGTTCAGCAACAATCAATTTAAATCTCGAATTAATTAATTTTTCGACTATTTGTAAAGCAGGAGATTCTCTCAAATCATCAATATTTGGCTTGAAGGATAATCCCAAGCACCCAATAATAATTTCTTTGTTATTTTTAAAATGAGATTTAATTATTAACTTTATTTGATTTAAAACCCATGTTGTTTTGTTTTTATTTACTTTACGAGCTGTTTGAATTAAAGGGGTAATATCTTCTGCTTCAGATGCTATAAACCAAGGATCTATGGCAATACAATGGCCTCCTACTCCACAACCAGGTTGTAGGATATTTACTCTTGGGTGATGATTAGATAGTTTAATTAAAGTTTTTGTATCGATATTGTATCTGTCGCATACCATAGATATTTCATTAGCGAAAGCAATATTAATATCTCTAAAAGCATTCTCACTTAGTTTAACCAATTCTGCAGTTCTAGAGTTTGTAAGATGTTGCTCACCCTCACAAAAAGTTGAATAAAATTTCCTTGCTTTTTCTGATGATTCAGGGTTAATTCCCCCTATTACCCTATCATTTTTGATAAGTTCTTTTAATATTTTCCCAGGCAAAACTCTCTCAGGACAATATGCTATTAATAGACCTTCTAAATTAACTTCTGAATTAATTTCAATAAACTTTAAAATCTTTTCAGTAGTGCCGACTGGCGAAGTAGATTCAATAATAATAAGATTACCTTTTTTCAAAAATGGGCAAATTGATTTAACAGCATCAAATAAAAAGGATGTATCAGGCTTATATATTCCACCTTCCTTAATAACATAAGGAGTAGGCACTGCAATTACAAAAACATCTGAGAATGAAGGTTTTATCTTCGCGAATAGATTACCATTTTTTATTACCTCTGAAAGCTTTAAATCTAATTTTGGCTCTTTAATATAAGTTATACCTTTATTTATATTCTTTACAAGATCTTTATTTATATCAACCCCAGTAACTTTGTAGCCTCTACTTGCTATGAGAACAGCCGTAGGTAATCCTATATAACCAAGCCCTACTATACAAACCTTATCCAAATTAATAATTAAATTTCATTTAAATTTAGCATAATGATTATTTTCAATTTAATAGTTTTCAAGAAAAAAAATAATAATTAAAAACCATTAATTATTTATTTTTTCTTGAACTTTTAATAACCAATTTTGAACCTCAAATATCTCTTCAATAGGTATAGGTGATTCCGAATTATTCTTTATAGAATTTATAAATTTCTTAGTACATTGAACCTGACCTTTATCCTGCTTAAGCATTTTCTTACTTCTAAGACGTTTATTACCCCAAGTAATAATCTTTTTAAAATTATCAATTCTTTGAATTGTTGAATCGCAAAATACTTCTAGGCGTTCTTTAGGGTAACTTTTATTCCCATTAGAGATATAGTTAATAGATCCTGTAGATCCGTCAAGGAACTTTATTTGAAGGTAAAATGTTTGTGGGAAAGAAAAAAGAGAATCAGGAGTTATGCAATCAATACTATCAATAGGTGATGAAGCTAGATATCTAAGTAGATCTAGAAAATGGCATACTTCTCCTACTAATCTACCTCCCCCAACTAAAGGATCTTGAATCCAATGATCTTCAGGAACCAATCCTGCATTAATCGTATAAACAAAAGACTTAGGTCCCTTAAGATTTTCAATATTAATTTTAAGTTGGTCTACTAAAGGTGAAAACCTTCTATTAAAACCAACCATTAATATAGGCTTTTTATTAAATTTTTTATAAGTCTCCGAAAGTTGATTTTTTATTAATTCAAGCTCATTAAAATTAAGACATAAGGGCTTTTCAACAAAAATATTTTTACCTTTCTTTAGACAATTAATAACTAGTTTTGCATGACTATCATGCCTAGTAGATATAACAATTGCATTACATTCTTCATCATCAATTAGTGCTTCAACATCTGTACTAATAATTGGAAAAGAAAATTTCTTTCCAAAAAAAGAGGGTGATAGGCCATTTGACGATACTAATGAGTGAAAATTAGTGCCAGATTTCTCAAAAGCAGGAATTAAAACTCTACTTGCATAGTTTCCTGATCCAATAAATCCCACAAATGGATTTTTTTTAAGATTATCTATTTTATTTTTCTTATATAATTCTTCAAATAAAACTTTTGGGGATGGATTATTAACTTCATTATCATAATCAATTAATATCCCAAGTTTTTTCTCTTTACTAGAGAGAACTTCATACGCATTTTCTATCTTTTCCAAAGGAAAACGATGAGATATGAGATTTTTAGTTTTTAAATAATCTTTTTCTAAAGAATATAAGATTGCTTGAAAATTTCTTTGCTCAGTCCATCTTACATACCCAATTGGATAATCATTGCTGCTAACTTCATAGGACTTATCGTATCTACCTGGACCATAAGAACAACTAACCTGGAAAGTAATTTCTTTTTCATAAAAAACGTCTCTTTTGAGTTTTATTGGTGTAGAACCTACTAAGATAACTCTTCCTCTTTTTCTACATGATTTTGCACTCAAATTTATAGGATTACTTGAATCAGAGGCAGCTGTAATAATTGCTCCGTCAACCCCCATATTTCCAGTTTTACCCAGGCACCATGATACCTGGTCAGTATCTTTAGATATATTCAATACATCAACCCCATATGATCTTGCTAAAGCACATCTTTCCTCGTCAGGATCAACTCCAAGAACTTTACAACCTTGTGCAATTAGTAATTGAGTAGTAAGGAGACCAATCAAGCCTAATCCACTTACAAGAAATGTTTCTCCAAAAGTAGGGCTTGCAAGACGTATACCTTGAAGTCCAATAGAAGCTATGACTGTGAATACACCAGAATCGTTTGAAACATTATCTGGTAAACG
>MDSZ01259123.1_pt1 | contig 11010 bp, 4 predicted proteins | sample 811201 | NCBI WGS metagenome assembly MDSZ01 (sample SAMN05326647, study PRJNA326480) | marine metagenome | isolation source: seawater | place: Indian Ocean: North | collected 2010 | reverse complement strand
GTTATCTCAATATCTGCTACTAAATTTTCACCATCAGCAAATTTCTCTGTTACTAAATCATCACCTGATTGAATATATTGTAAATACAAATATGGTTGAGATGTTGTAGTACCATCTGCGTAATTAATAACTTGAGCTTTAACTCCAGATGTAGCACCTGTTATTATTACTGGATTATCTTCATTAAAAAATTGAGCTATATTAACAGTCTCTCCACCAAAAGTATTTTCAACCGCTAGAGAGTAATAGCTATCAGAATACGCAACTTGGCCAGGTATTACTACCGTGCCTTCTTTGAACATATGTTCACCGTGTTTTTCAATTTGGTGTTGAAGAATTGATTGTAAAGTTGTTAACTCTCTAGCTTGAATTGCAAAGCCAGGTCTAAATAAAACTTTATGAAAATCATCTGTTTTGTCAAAATCATCATAATATGGTGATACGTTTAGATTTGTAAGTTGGGCCATATTTAAAACTCAATTATAATTTTAATATCTTCCGTTTGGTCAGAAGCTCTTTGGATTGGTTTTCTATTTTCTAGATATATTATATCACCACTATCTGCAGCAAGTTCTGGGTTGGCATATCCACTAGTAAGTGAAATTGTATTGTTATTTAAAAGTGTCACTGTCTCTGTGGTAGAAGATGGTGTACCAGATGCACCAGATGTTCCACCAGTTATAACAGCTGTTGTACTAAATGCGACATAACCACCATTTGTAGAATTTGTTCCGAAGCCTTTAAAACTTTCTTGATGATAATAAAGTAAACCTAGTGTTGAATCCCATTCAACAACTTTACCAACTGCTCCAGTTGTGGCTTGTGTGATAACCTCATCTGGTTCAAATGTACCGCTCACTGATCCAAGTTTTACAACATACGTTTGTCTTCGTGTGGTTTCTGTTGCAACAGTTGAAGTTCCAAAATCTGTTGGGTCAACCACTAAACCAACTTGTCTAAAATCATTTGCAGTAGAAAAGTCATCACCTTCTGCTTGTGTTAATGTAATAGCTGCCATTACATAGTGACCACCAAGTTCTGTTACAGCATTTTTACCATGACCATCATTAGGTGAAATAATTACATCAATAGCACCACCTGTACCACTACCTATAGAAGAAGTTGATGTTAAAGCAGAATCAGAAAACGTGAAACCAGAACCAAGATTTACATAACCAAAAGTATAACCAGAACCACCAGACTCAATAGTTGTATCCGTACCTGCAGTTAAACCAAATGAAACAATAGATCCACTAGAAACTGTTATACGAACAACTGCTCCAGAGGATGTGCCTTGATTTGAACCATCACCATAAACTGCAGCATAATAAGTTCCATCTGTATATCCTGATCCTCCAGTTATAGACAAAGATTCAATTTTACCAGCCGTGGCAGCTGCAGAAACTGTACTATCTGTAGCAACTGAAACAAAGTCTGTAGTTCCAAATTTTGCAAAATCGGAGGCTGAAATTTTGTACATATATTTTAGTACATAACCACCAATGGCAAATGGTGAAGATGATTCGGATGTCGGTTCAGAGCCAGAATAAGCAGTACCACCATTATTATCTAAAACTTTGTATACTCTATAGTCTGATGTGACAAAGTAAAATGTCGAGTCAAAAAGATTTGATGCACCAGACGTAGATGTATTTGATGCAGAGTAATCATGTCGATACATATCATAGACAGTTCCATTTGCCCAATTTCTTCTTGGAATTGAAAACGATATATCACTTGATGAAATAAGTTTCGCACCTAACATTGAATCCCAAGCTCTATGTTCATCTCTAGGGCCGTCTGAAGGAGTAGGTGGGGAACTGTCGTTTCCACCAGTTGTTCCAGAAGTGAATGGAGTTGATTTACCCAAAAATAAGTAATATGTTGAAGCAGCTGCTTCTGTGAAAGACTCAACAAACTGATTTGCGTTGTGAGCTCTGAATTTTTCTGTTATAATTGCCGACATTTTTGATTACACCTTTAGTTTTATTTATACAAATAGTATTAGTGAGTTATACCTGTTGCACCCTCTAAATCTATATTATCTCCATTAGTTTCATCTATTAAGAAGCCGTGAGTTGAGTCCGTGGCATCCTCTAATGATACTTCACCTGTATCTCTTACCGTTATTTCAGCAGATCTAACATGACCCTTAGTAATTACATTACTACTATTTAGTGAAAAATTAGCCAAAGGTATTTGTCCTATGGAAGAAAATATATTATGATCTTCAAACACTAATTCTTCAAATTGTACGATTTTATGAAAGTCTTCTAGTATTATATTGTCTCCAGCATTTCCACTTGAGTTATCCGTTCCATCTAAAAGAATTAAACCTTCATCGTGTTCACCCTCAAGTCTTATTTGAGGACGTAAATCAGGACGAACAGCTTCAGTCAATATAACATCATGGTTAGTTCCTTCAACCACTATTCTAGATAAAACTGAATTTGTAGAATTACTTTCCACAGTCAAATTACCAGAGGCCTCTGTAATAAAATAATTTCTTTTTGATGTTTCTTGTAATAATTTATCTCCAGCATCATCAGGAATATCTAAAGATACATCATCAGGTGGAGGTCTGGTACGATCAAGAAGTATATGACCAAAGTTTTCTAACACAACATCATCATCATCTGTAACACCACCATAATGAAGTTCATCATCATTAGGCCCTGATAGGGATATTCTTTGTCTTCTACGAATATCTGAAAAAGTAAATGTTGATATATCTGATAGAGGAATTGTTTCATCATTGTGATTAGTATCAAACAAAATTCTATCATTATTATCTTCTACAAATCCCGCAGGAAAACTAATATTATCAGCTTCAACTTGTAACTTAACACCATCACCAAATATATCCTCAGCTAAAACATTAAATGTTTCACCTTGATTTATGCGAGACTCAAGTTCATCTTCTACTTTCAAGAAAAATCCTGTCTCAAGTGCCAGTGCATCACCAGAGTCACTTCCTAATCCATCAGTGCCATTTAATACAATAGTATCAAGAACTGTGTCTCTTTCTAATTCAATAAATGCAATACCTTCGTTAAGTGGTATTGTACCATCTAAAACTAAATTATCTGTGAGGTTACCAGAACCACTTTCTAAAACTATACCACATTGTCCGTTAGTTGTTCCAAAAGGAGTGTCTGCAAGATACAAAAGAATGTTTCTAGAATTTAATCTACTTAATGTTGGAGTGTGTTTAATAATTTTTTCTGTAGTAACTAATTTATCTGAATTTCCAGACGGTGCATAAGATGTTTCAGACATGATTCTACCACCACCATCTCCTACACCATGAGTTTCATCATCACCGTGAGTTACGGTTTTTTCTTCATATAAAAATGACCCATCACCACCAGTAGTTAAACCTAATTCTAAATCAAAACCAGTTCCAAGATTTATTCTTATATTGTCTCCAGCGTTTGAACTATCTGAATCTGTTCCATCTAATACAATGTTTCCACTTCCTAATTCTAGTTCTAGATTTTCATCTTCAAAAATTAAATTTGCACCTTCATCTAGAACTATAATTTTATCACCAGCATCAGTGGATACTCCATCCGTTCCATCAAGTACGATTGAAAATCCAGCATCAGTTCCATTTGAATCTATTCCATCTAGAACAAGGCCAAATTCTGTGGTAACATCAAGAACTAAATTTTCGCCTGGCAAAACACCTGTCTCTTGTACAATTTTATCAAATTGACTACCAACAGCAACTTGGCCATCATGTGTATTTGTAGACGGTGCTTGTAATCTACTTTGTAGAACCTGACTGAATATAGTTTCAAGAACAGATCCAAGTATCGGTGAGAATGTTCTTTCATCACCCACATAACCAGATACACCAGCAGCAGTTGGTTGAATTGCTGCAGATACAACTGTTGCAAGAGTAACTTTACCAAATAATTGAAACCCAGCTGGATGGACAGCTTTTTTGATATCATTAATATATGTACTTAATGATTGGCCAACTCTAATTTCATATGAATAATCTTGATAATAATATGAGTCTTGTAAACGGTTTAAGTCTTCACCTAAAAGACTATTAATTCCACGATACTTTCCAACATCCGTGGCTGTAGTGGCTACTGAGGTTGATCCAGTAGCTATATCTGATAAGACAACTGTGGCAGAAGCTCCACCTGAGTCTGTTATGGTAACATTTTGTTTTGTAAAGTCAATCCCGCTTTCATTTATAATATTATCACCAACATCAACACCACTAGCAGTGGCATCTAAAATAATGTTACCAGCACCTGTTTCATCAGTTTCAAATAATATTTTATCTCTTGCATCTGAACCATCTGAGTCTGTTCTTTCTAAAAGAAGAGTGTTTCCAAAATCTTCATTCGCAACTCTTGATCCCTCATCCGATCCATTTGAGTCTGTTCCGTTAAGTAATAAAAATTGAGAACTGTTTGCATTTGATGTTAGATTTTCTCTAAATCTATTAAGTAATATCTTTCCTTCAGAATTTAAGTTACCAACGGCTTGTGCTGCAGTATCAGGTATTGCATCTTCATTAATTAAAAATGATTTTTCACCACCTGAATCATTATCTTCAAGTTGAAGTTTATCTGTATTTCCTGAATCTTGATTTTCATCCTCTAGTAAAAAATTAAAATCAAATCTGTCAGTTCCATTTAAAACTAGATTACTTCCTTCATCTAAAACTGTATTTGGATATGTGTGGGTGTAGGCAGTGTTTCCCATACCAGAGTGATTTACGCAATAGTAGTATAAAGTTGGTGCACCAGTTGGAACTACTATTTGAATAAATGCACCAGTTGTTCCTATTTCTACAGAAGCAGCTGATGTTGTAACTCCATTAGTATAAGCAACCCCTCCACCATGAGTACCATTAGGAGTTTCTGAAAATCTTAATTGGTGATTATTTGAACTTACAGCATTATAAAGTGAACTGTCAGATAAATCAAAGTAATAAGTATTACCCTCATATAAAGTTATTATTGGGGCTCTTACAGAATTAAGTTCAAAATAATTTGCTCCCTCGTAAGCAACTATTTTTACCTTATATGTGATGGTAGATGGTGATGGAGTAAATATACTAGAACCATTTAAAATTATGCTATCTCCATCTACATCAAAATCTTGTTCATCCTCTAACAAAATTCCAGCTGGAGTTAAAAGTTCTGTTCCTTGCTCTAATTGTATACCTTCATTAAATGTTCCATCTTGTTCTTGAACCACTCTAACCACATTTTCAAAAGTAGTTTCAAGAATATTTTTTGTAGAATCCCATGATTTAACAGTACCAGTGTGTGTAGTTAAAGTATTACTTTCTGCAAAAGTTCCTGTTACATCTTTAACAATAAAGTGTGCATTAAGGTTTAAATCTGGAGGATTAGAAGTTGAATATCTAAATCCAGAATTATTAATTTTAAGATCACTTACACCACCTATGTCTGTAGTTAGTGCAAGAAGTTTAGCAGAGGAGCCACCAATAGTAGTAACACCTACAGTTGGTAGAGTAGAGTAACCACTACCAGAATTACTAATATAAATTTTTCTTATTGAAGATGCCTGTGATGTAGTTAGAGTATCATATTCTAAAACAATTTGATCTGAACTTGTTGTGTAAGTATCTGATTCCTCTATAACTGTGTTACTTTCTATTTTATACCCAGAGTCAGAACCACCTACAGCTGTAGTACCAGAGCCTGTGACACCACCAACTGTATCAGTTCTATCTAATAGTAGAAAACCAACATTAGCTTCAACAATTATGTGTTGTTCATCAGCTGGTGCATCAGTAAATGTTAGTGTAGTTCCAGATGCAGACCAAACAACGTCACCAGTAATAACATCATTAGCTGGTATGTTTGTATTTTGAAAAGTTACTGTTATCTCATCTGTACTTGCATTAGTATTAACTAAAGTAAATACTTTTGTTTCTCCATCACCTCTAAAAAAATCTTTTTGAGTTTGTTCTAACTGAAAATTAAATGCATTGAGTCCTGTATTAGTTGCATTTTCTATAAGTATCAAATCATCTGTTATAGTTGAGTCATCTAACGTACCACTCTCTAGTTGAATACCACCACCCACAACACTTACAAAACCTGTTGCAGGATCAATATCGGTGTCAGCTGTAGCTGCAGTAAATGTTAAAACATCTCCCGCTTCGTATCCAGAGCCCACATCATCAACGAGCACTTCACTAACTCCACCAGTTTTAATTCCATCAACAACTATCTCTGCAACATTATTACCAATTGCTTCTAAAACTACATCTTCTTGATTTGAATAAAGAATACCATCATTATCAACAGTGGCTGAAGAAACAATTCCTAGAACAGTAAAGTTAACAGTAATATCTTTATCAGTTGAAGTTGCTGTAATAGTTTCACCATCTGTAAATGTTCCGACAACTGCAGCAATTTCAAGTTCAGTGACGGCATCATTGTAACTAACACCTAGAGATGTTCCAGATTGTTGTGAAACAACTGAACTTAAAACGACAGCTGTTGCTCCAGAGGATGAGCCAGTTATTACTTGATTAACTACTTCGTTACCTTCAACACCAGTTTGGGCTAAACATCTTAGAGTTATTCTATTTTCCCAAGTACCAGCTGATGCTCTCATTACATATTCAGTGGGATAAATTACATCAGAACTTTCATCTAGTAACATTCTAATAAAAAGTTTATGACCCTCTGACGTTCCTTTAACAGAATATAAATCTTTGATGTTCTTTATCAGTTTTCGTTTATCAATTCCAGATACCAAGTTATCTGGTATAGAAACCATAAACTGATCTCTCATTTGATCTAAAAAATCAAATAAAGTATTATCTACATTTGCATATTCTAACATTTGTTGAATGTTTTGAATAGGATTTGCTCTGTATTCCGAAACCGTTCCAGTAGATCCAGATGTTCCACCAGTTATGGTTTCACCATTCACAAACTTTTGTTGACCTGATACATATAGAAATGAGTTTCTGGAATCATCAACAAGAATTTTTGCAGTTGCATTTGATGTTCCACCAGTTATCGTTTCACCATTTAAAAACTGACCTGTACTACCATCACCAGTTTCAGTAACAATTCTATTACCCTCTTCATTCAGTATGTAGTTTGTTGTGTTTGTTTCTTCTCTCACATAATATACAACATTTGAAATTGTAAGTCTACCTGCTTCTAAAAATTCAAAGTAGTCCTTTACAAAATCAACAAATACTGGATGATCTGATTGAACAAAATCAGGAACTTGACCTTCAATTAAAGGAGAAACTTTATTACTGAATGTATTATTTCTAGACATTTATTAATAGGCCGATGAGGTAGGAGTTGATGAAGTGGTTGAAACTGTTGTCGTGGTTGTAGATGTAGATGTAGATGTTGTTGTTCCAGTTGTTGTAGTTGTAGAACTTGTTCCAGTTTGTGTGGTCGTATATCCTTTTCCTGTGGATGCAGTTAAATCAACAGCTGCTGAAATAGTTGTATTAATTAGATCAATTTCTATTATCTGATTTCTTACTGGTACAATATCGTTTGAGGCTGGAAGAACAGTGACACGAATTTGTGTTGATGTGTCACCATCCACATCTGATATAGATGTTATATTAAGTGAGCCAATAGAAATTAATCCATTTGTATAATCTACTGTTCCAGCAAAATTATTAAAGTAAACTCTTGTAAGACCAGACAAACTATAAATTCTAAGATTACCACTACCATCATCATCAAAGAAATACTCTGTAGTTCCATCATCATTCAGACCAAATCCTGTAGACGCTATGATTCCGCCGGCTGCACTATTATGACCATCGTGTGGATTAAAAAATGGATTTGCAAAATTTAAGTTGAATGACTGTGCAGTTCCTAATGTTGGAGTAAAATTTTGAGCCATAGTAACTGTTGTTACATTACTTAAAATAGAAGTGTCTGCAGCATCAATCAATCCTAACAGTTCAGAGTGTCTAAATGGATTTGTAAATAATTGTAGATTATTAGTATTATAATTTTGAATAACAGTATTAACTTTAGCTATAAGATCAGTTGCAGCTAATGATGTAGCAGTGGTATCATATCTAAATGTTGTTCCTAAAATAAGAGAAACTGTTTCTGCGTCAACAATCACAGGAGTAACGGAGGCAACTTTGAATGGAGCTAATGCAGAAACAAGATTTGTCTTTTGAACTGACGTTAATTTTTGACCAGAGTTAGATTTGATTGATATAAAAACTTTACCATATTCTGCAACAGAACTAGATCCTGTACTGGTATCATAACTACCATCTTCACCACCCCAAACAGAAACAGATTGAGTTTGAGGAAATAATTTTTTAACATAAACCTCATAGTCTTTTGTAGATACTGCTCTGCCTTGAGATGCAAAATCTAAAGGAGCTTTTAATTTAATTGAATCTATGGACTCTGGTTCTGCCCCACCTACAGCTGCAGCATCAGTTGTTACAACTATGCCTGTCTCTCCAGCTATAGAGGATGGTGCTGTAAATGTAGATGCACCATTAGCTGCAGTTTTATTTGTAACAACATACTTTAGAGTAATAATATTACCATCAGTTATAGATTTACTTAAAACACCATCACCAAAGTAAACTTCAAACTTACCAGCCTCTACTTCTTGTAAAAAGTAAACTGCACTTGAAGATGTTAACTGAGAGATATCTGTTGCCTTAGTATATGTTGTTGTTTCCGTATCTGATACTGAATTTTGAACTTGAACCGTGAGTGTATTAACATCTGCTCGGTCATCAGTCAACAAAAATCTTTGAGTTACATCTGAACTATCAACTGTATATTCTACAGTTACATATGTTCCTTCATACACAAGAGTATCATCAAAAGTTACAACACCACCAGATTTTGCTTTAGTAACATCAGCTATAGTCACAAAAGAAAAAGATTGACCATCTATAGTGGTGTTAAACTTAGTTCCAGCTGGCATTGTTATTGTATCGGAAGTAGTGGTGACAACTGCAGTTATTGTGGCAATTGGAGCTCTAGAAGAAGAAACTTCATATCCTAATTGTTTAGCATGAGATACAACACTTGATCTTAACGAGGCTGAATCTAAAAACATTTCATTTGCAACCATGTTTGCATTAAATGCTAAGTAGTGTGTATTATACGCGAGAGTATCTAAAAGAACATTCATACCAGAACCTTCAAAATCATAATCTTTAAATTTTGTCTGTGCTTTTAAATATGTTTTTAAATTTTCTTTTATATCATCAAAGTCTAATTCTGTTACTTGTAGTTTTGCCATTATCGTAATCTCTCTAAGAATATTGTTAAGTCAACTAGTTCAGTAGGAGCATTAACGACATAAAATTCTACTGATACTCTATATGAATTATTATCAAAATCTGGAACAGACTTAACCGCAACAAGTCTAGCTCTTGGTTCAAAGTTTTCAATCACATCTTGCACTTTCCTTGAAAGGATAGCTGCATTTACAGGAGTCATAAGTTCAAACAACATATCTCTAACACCAGATGAAATTTCTGGATGAAAAGGTTTTTCAAAAGTATTGAGTAAAACTAAATTACGAATAGACCTTTTAACAGCCTGAATGTCTGTTATTTCTGAAACATCATTATTAGAAGCTTTCTTTCCAAAAAATAAATCTAAGTCTGCATATTGTCTTACATTACGATCTGACTTATTATTTAATTGTGCGTCATAAATACTGGACATTTATATAGACTCCTAGTTTAGTTTTATTTATAAGTTTAAGCACAACGATACAAGCTAAAGTTACCCATTCTTATATGGTGAAAGTTTATATTTTTTCAGAGTGGGAACTATGTAGCTAGGTATTGAGCCCCAGTTACGTTTTTTGTAAATATCCATATGAATAAATCTACCGTAAAATCCGAAAGCTAGTGCACCATGTTTTGCTGCGGAATCCACAAACTGTATTCTTTCTTTTTTAGACATTTCTTGTACACGAATATCTAAAGCTTCTCCGAATAAATGTCTAGATGATTTTGCACCACCAACACTACTATTTGCTGAACTACTACGAAATGCAGAATTTATAGTTAACTGTTTTCCCATATCAAAAGCAACTTTTTCTGCTATTGCAAGAATTTCTGGTTTTACTCCTGTCATTGTAACACCAGCATTAAGTTTTATTTTAAGTCTTGGTTTACCTCTAAGTTGTGTTACACTATAATTAGCTGGAAAATATTTGTTGGAGTATCTTGATCTTATATCATCAGTAAGTTCACTTTCATCAAATATGTCGCCAAACTTTTTACCTGCAGTCGGAACACCTAAGTATGATCTGTATTGATTTTGATTTGTTGCATCCGATCCAGCAGTTACAGGTGGAAGTTTTTCACCATAGTCAAAACTTGATGGGTCACCATCTTTATTAATTAGTTCTTGTCCTGCAGGATCATCTTCTGTGTACTGATCTGGATAATACTTGTAAAGTGTATCTGTTACCGTATCTTTGTGTGCTTGTGCTTTTTGTGCGACAGTTAAGTTGGATGTATCTACTCCTGCGGTTTGTACTTCCGACTCTATCTCAGCTCTTGTTGGTCTTATTGGTATTGCTGGTATTGCCACACCCCCACCAGTTGGTGGTGGATTATAACCACCTGTTCCCTTACCCTCAGTATTTTCGGGGCCTTGATTTTTTATTCTTTCATCTACTGGAACATCTTCGTCTGGTATTTCTGTAAGAACCAGATCAGATGCATCAGAAGCATTTCCACTATCTCCTATCTTGACTGATCCAGAACCACTGGTAATAGTGCTATTAACTGTTCCAGCACCAAGTCCTTCTGTGTCTGTTCCAACTGCTGGATCATCTACGCGAGCAGCACCCTTACTACCGTTATTAAGATTAATATTTGCTGCATCAATTTTTATATCGCCAGTAGAACCAAGATTATAGTTTGCTGCGTGTATATCAGTTTGAAGACCAAGAATAGAACGATCTATTGTAGAACCATACACTTCTCTTACAGCACCAGTAATAGAAAGATCATAT